>Ga0222714_10001564_pt1 | contig 25665 bp, 22 predicted proteins | sample C33_3DmetaG_FD_165048 | JGI IMG/M metagenome (GOLD analysis project Ga0222714, IMG submission 165048) | Estuarine water microbial communities from San Francisco Bay, California, United States - C33_3D | ecosystem: Environmental > Aquatic > Marine > Unclassified | place: USA: California...
CTACGCCAGCTAACAAAAATAACGTCGAAAAATTTAGCAAATACAAAGGCATTCTTTTAAAAAAAATCCCTTTCTGATACTTTTTATCTTGAATACGATATTTCTTTAACCAATCTGTGTAGATTAATACTAAAGAATAACCTAAGCCAAATAGGTTGTTCACTAATAACAACGCAATGATTAACAAGCTAAAGATTAGAGCGTTCATCGGAGTGCAAAAAGGTTATACATTTTTGAATTCTCTAAGCCCTCTTCCTGCTCTACCACCTGATTTGTAAATCCATGATCAATTAGTAATTGCTTTACTTGGTCGAGCCTCCCGTCTTCATCATGTACTTCTATTACCAAGGATTTGATTTTCGCCCAGTGTTCATCACCAATTCCCATCAAAGCATCCCATTCTGCCCCTTCACAATCAATTTTCATTAAATCAATTCGATCTAATTTGTGCGTTTCAATCACTTTGGCAATGGTGGTTAATTTGCATGTAACGGTATGTCTGCCTTTAACTAAATATTTAGCAATCAACCCCGAAAAGACATTAGGAATCCACCGCATCCAACGCATACTTTCTGGTGGATTCTTCATGGTACTTTTTACTGCTTCTTTAAACGCATTTGGATTCTCATCCCATTGTTCCGGGTGAGCAGTAGACAATGCCGGTGTATTTGGGAAATAGGTAAAGGTTGCTTCACCTGGTTGGTTTGAGATACCCTCTTGGATCACGACCATTCTTCCATTACCATGGAGGTTGGCATTAGCCCTAAGCGCATTAGCAATTTCAGGAATTGGCTCAAAACAAAAGACTATTACTTCAGAAGCTTTTTGAAGTACTCTAACGCCAAAAACCCCCACATTGGCACCAACATCAAACACAATATCTCCTGGATTAATTTGAATTCCATGTTGAAGATATCCGTTGACATGATGGTCAAGCATACGAGCCTCGGGCTTTTTAATGCAATGGATTGGAGTACCGTCGGCAAGTTTCGTTAGCATAGTTTAAAAATACAAATTTCTGTATGAAATACATATTTAGCCCTGCTAAAATTTCACGGGTTGATGGCCTGAAACATACATCTTAGCTCCGAAACGACACAGCCTTATAATACGCTTATTATAACTTGGCTCCGTGACAAAACAGCCCAAACTTCGGCCAATCCTTCCGTGTTGTGCAAGAAAGGAGGAAGAAACATAGGAGCCTCCGTGAAAAACTATTCCTCGAGCATATGCGTTATCATTCACCCCAGGGATTAACCCGTGCAAACGCATGGCCAAACCTTTTTCGCCTGTATAAATCTTACCTGTAATAAAAGCTCCAATACAACTCATACCTGTCTCAGCAGTGTTACTGAAGTGTTCGGTTACTATTTCTCCAGAATTTTTACCATGCGCCACTCTGCAATGTACGAGTACTTTTTTATTACTTACTACCCAAAGCCTTTTACTGCTTGATGGTAATCGAAAATCAACAAGGATTACTGTTCCTGATTCAGGGATCTTTCCTAAAAGGTCTAAGGGAATGGCGAATATCGGGTCTTTGCTAGCCGCTTTAATTTCTTCAGGCATAAACTCAGGTCGCATGCCAACAAATACATACCTCCAATTAATTTCGGTGCCTGCTGATTGCCATTGGATAGATGCACTCAATAATGCCAGCGATAAAATAAGGATGATGCGAAACATGGGAGAATAATTCGAACAGTTTAAATGGTTACGTTATTGTGATAAAAATGGATACCGGTAATCAGTTGGAGTAACAAATGTCTCCTTAATTGTTCGAGCAGAAACCCATCGCACTAAATTCATAACAGCTCCTGCTTTATCGTTTGTCCCTGAACCTCTCGCCCCGCCAAAAGGTTGCTGTCCGACAACAGCACCCGTAGGTTTATCATTAATATAAAAATTACCGGCTGCATTTTCTAATGCCTTGGTTGCGCGTTCTATTGCATAGCGATCTTTAGCCATTATTGAACCCGTTAGTGCATATTCTGAGGTTTCATCAACCAAGTTCAGTGTTTCTTCAAATTGGTTGTCTTCAAACACAAAAATGGTTAATACCGGACCGAAAATTTCTTCGACCATTGTCCTAAACATTGGATTGGTAGTAACCACAACAGTTGGATTAATGTAATATCCAGTGCTTTTGTCATAGGTTCCTCCTGCGATGATTTCTGCATCAGACTGCACATTACAATAATCAATATAAGCCGCAATTTTATCGAAGGCACGCTCATCAATAACTGCATTAATGAAATTAGAAATGACCCCGGGGCTTCCTATATTGAAGGAACCAACTTGCTCCACTAATGATTTTTTAACGGCTGGCCATATGGAAGAAGAAATGTACGCGCGTGAAGCAGCAGAACATTTTTGACCTTGGAATTCAAATGCTCCACGAGCTAATGCCGTAGCTACCTCCAATGGATTTGCAGAGGCATGAGCAACCACAAAATCCTTGCCTCCCGTTTCGCCTACTATTCGCGGATAACTTCTATACTTATCTAAGTTAGACCCTATCGTTTTCCATAAGGATCGAAATACTGCTGTAGATCCTGTAAAATGTAACCCTGCGAATTCTTTATGGCTAAATACCATTTCTCCCGCCAATGGTCCATCAACAGTAATCATATTAATAACGCCATCAGGTAGGCCCGCCTCCTTTAATAATTCCATAATCACATGGGCGGAATACACTTGGGTTTCAGCGGGTTTCCAAACCACAACATTGCCCATCATTGCCGGTGCGGCGCATAAATTTGCTGCGATTGAGGTGAAATTAAATGGAGTAACTGCGAATACAAAACCTTCCAAAGGGCGATACTCTAAACGATTCCACATGCCCGGCATGGACTCAGGTTGTTCATTGTAAATTTGAGTCATGAATTGCACATTAAATCGGAAGAAATCGATTAGCTCACACGCAGCATCAATTTCAGCCTGAAACACATTTTTAGATTGTGCCAACATCGTTGAAGCATTCATACGATCTCTAAAAGGCCCCGCCAATAAGTCTGCTGCTCTCAAGAATACCGCGGCTCGATCTTGCCAAGGCAAATTAGCCCATGCTTTACGCGCCTCTAGAGCTGCATCAATCGCGGCACGCACATGGGACTCATCCCCATAATTGAAATAGCCCAAAGTTTTTGAATGTTCATGAGGTGGCGCCATTCGTTTTTTACGATCTGTACGAATTTCATTGGAGCCGATATACATAGGAACATCAATTGGGTCCTGATTGTACATTAGCTCATACATATTCAGCAGCGAAGCGCGCTCCAGGGATCCTTTAGCGTATGATTTAACTGGTTCGTTAACGGCTTTGGGAACATTAAAAAATGCATTTGACATGTCTCAGTTTTCAACAAAGGTAAAACAAAAATACTAAGGGTTCGGAAACTGAAAAAACTGATGAATGAATTAATTGAAATAGATCGAAAATAAATAAACACTACCTTCGCAACATGCTTTTCTTGTCTAGAATACAACTATTAAATTTTAAGAATCATGAATCCTTGGATTTAGAGTTAAGTAGTAATGTAAACGCTATTGTAGGTAAGAACGGTATGGGAAAAACCAATATTCTTGATGCCATCTACTACTTGAGTATGTGTAAGTCGTACTTGAACAGTATGGACCGCCAAAACATCAAGTTTGATCAGGCATTTTTTAGTATTCAAGGACAATGGATTTTGGATGAACAAGAAAGTAATGTAGTGTGCGCGGTGAAATCTGGTTCCAAAAAGGTGGTAAAAAAAAACAAAGTGGCATATGAAAAGCTTTCCGATCATATTGGGTTATTTCCTGTAGTTTTTATATCTCCCTATGATGGTGATTTAATTGCAGACGGAAGTGAAACGAGGCGAAAATGGATGGATGGGATTATTTCACAAATTGACAAAGGATACTTAGAAGATATTATTTCCTATCAGCGGGTATTGGAGCAACGAAACGCCCTCCTTAAACAAATCGCTTCAGGGAATGGTATTGCTGAAAACTTGCAGGTTTGGAATCACTCGCTTTTGCAGTATGGTGCAAAAATTCATAAACGGAGACATTCCTTTATTGAGGAATTTATTCCGATTTTCAATCGGAACTATATGGAGATAGGAACTGCGTATGAACGAATTGAAATTCAATATAAATCGGATTTTCAACATGGAGATTTTAGTGCTTTACTCGAACAGAGTGAAAGGCGGGATCTTATTTTTCAATATACCACCGTTGGAACTCATAAGGATGATTTAGTATTTAATTTAAATGGCAATCCGGTAAAAAAATACGGTTCGCAAGGTCAACAAAAATCATTTGTCTTGGCACTACGCTTGGCACAATACCATTATCTTCATTCACATTCGGGAAAAAAACCTGTGTTATTGCTCGATGACATCTTCGATAAGTTAGACCACAGCCGGGTTCAAAAAATAATTGATCTTGTAAGTAATGAGGTATTCGGTCAGGTAATCATTACTGATACTGAAAAGACTCGGCTTGAAGAACTTTTAGTTAATCGTGTCTCAGATTTTCGTATTTTTGAGCTACCTCTTACGGAAGACCAATGAAATCAAAGATTGAAGAATTTAAACGTACCTCGGACAATCAACCGTTAAAGGAAGTAATGGATCGCTTGTTTAAAATTTACAATTTAGAGTCGAAATTAAAAGAAGTGGATTTGGTTAATGCTTGGCCTGACCTTATGGGTCCGGCCGTAGCCTATCGAACAAAAAATATTTTTCTAAAAGGGAGTGTCCTTCATGTACAGATTGATTCGTCAGTGGCTCGTGAAGAATTAGCCAACGGTAAACAAATTATTATCGACCGAATGAATGGGTATGCAGGAAGCCCTGTTATCACCGATATATGGTTTTCTTAAAAAAGTGTTAATCTCATTTGAATCTTTTAAGGTTAGCGCACAATGACCTATTTTTGACCAATGAAAAAATTAATTTCAATATTCTTCTTGTTTTACCTGGGGGTCACTTACTCTGTAAGGGCACAATTAAAGCCGATTTATAGCCAAGCAGATTATGCTTTTTGGTTGCATTTACCTTCAGATAGCATACTTAAAACAAAACCTCCTGTTTTGATATTTCTTCATGGTAAAAGTTTATCGGGTACAGACTTAACGCGCGTTAAACGTTACGGTGTGATTTCTGAAATTGAAAAAGGCAGAAAAATACCAGCCGTAGTGGTAGCACCGCAAACTAGTAACGGATGGGATCCTGTTAAAGTGATGAGCGTATTATCGTTTGTTAAGAAAAACTTCGATGTAGATACGAATCGCGTGTATGTAGTAGGTATGAGTATGGGTGGCTACGGAACTTTAAATTTTGCAGGTAAATATCCAGAACACGTTGCTGCGGCTGTAGCATTGTGTGGGGGAGGAAACATTAAAGACGGATGTAATTTGGCAACAGTCCCTTTATGGATTCAGCATGGCACGTCTGATCAAGCTGTACCAATTTCTGAATCCGAAAAAATAGTTCGAGCTATTAAAAATTGCAATGGCGGCGAGAATTTAAAATATACTCCACTTAAAGGAGTAGGTCACGGAGACTTGGAAAAAATGTTTAGAACGGATGAACTATACAATTGGCTTTTTCAGTTCACAAAAGCAGTGCAAGAGTAGCGTGCGTTTTTATCTTTTCTTCCCTGTAATCTTGGTTGCACAGACTGTTTTAAGTCAACCCTTAGATTTTAGAAACACTGAAAATTGGTTGGTTTTACCCGAAAAATCTCCAGAGTTTTTTAAAGAAGGATTTATTGATTCCACATACTTAAAGTCTGTGGATGTTTTTTATATATTTCCGACGATTCTCGTAGACTATGCCGATGCACGTTGGAATGCTGAAATGTCCGATATTGCTTGGAGGGATGAGGCCCTTGAAACGGCAATTCGTTACCAAGCAAGTGCGTGGCTTGAATGTGGTAGAATGTTTGCGCCTTATTATCGACAAGCGCATTTAAAGGCTTATGATTCAATTGAAGGAAGAGGCAGAACTGCACTTCTTTTTGCGTATGAAGACATACGTGCTGCATTTCAGCTTTATCTGGAAAATTACAACCATGGTCGCCCATTTATTCTTGCCGGTCATAGCCAGGGATGCACCCAGCTCATGTTACTTATCAAAGAGTTTATTGATGAAAAGCCTTTAGCTAAGCAATTGATTGCCGCATATATGCCAGGAATAGGATTAAATGTTAACGAATTTCATTCCATACCATTTATGACTAAACCAAATCAGTACGGGGGATTTGTGACTTGGAACACTATGAATGACCAGGCGGACAATGATATGTATCCCTTATGGTATAAAGGAAAGGCATGTATCAATCCGGTCTCTTGGGATTTAACAAAATTCACTTCAAGGAGTATGCACAAAGGATTCTATTACATGAATGAAAAATGCTACGATCAAGTATTTGAAACAGAACTTATTGATGGAGCGATTTGTGTTCGGAATTTTCGAGCACCTTTTAAAATGGCAGTTAAGAAGTATAAAAACTTACACATTGGTGATATAAATTTATTTTGGAAAGATATATCGCTAAACTGCAAAGAGCGAATCAAGGCGTATCTTTCCGAGCTTTAAGTTTTTTTAATTCTGCTACATCTAGCCAATACAGCAGTTTAATCGAGAAACTATTATTTGTCAACCCGGCGTTAAACATGTCCTCTATGTTTGGAAAATACCCTGAACTCAATATATTTCCCGAGGTAAAAATTGCGCTTTTCCAAACAAGCGATAATTCACTTCCTTGTTTGAATACCCAACGGTATGCACAATCAATAGTAAGTGCATTATAATTCAAATTATACGCCGAAGAACCTTCCGAAGTTAAACCAAGCGTTGAATTCGGAATAAGAGTTCCATTTTCTGCTAGTGTAAAAAAGCGATTATATTTTATTACTGACCAATAGTGTCGCGTACGAAAAGCAATGTTCATTCGATTTGTAAGCGTATAATTGAACTCTACGAATTGAGTTAAATTCATACGGTTTCGTTCGCCAAATAATATTCCGAAAATTGTGTCTACTGGTGTGCCGAATTGAATGGCATAGCCCCTATCATTTCGCTGATCTTCCAAAGACCAATTCAGGGTAATCAAGATTCTATTAGAAGCCCTAATTCGGGGTGACAACATATAACTTAAGTATTTCCAACTCGGATTATCGGCAAATCCCACGTAGTAAATGTTAGCATCCAAAGCCATTGGTTTTTGATAATTCGTTGAAATCCACCCTCCTGCACCGTACCATCTAGGTACAACAAAAAAACTTCCCCAAACCCTTGGCTCAAAATAATCATACTTATCGGTAAAAGATGTGTAGGCGCTTAACCCGAATGCGTTAAAATGTTTGGAAACAGCAAATGCTGACCAATCCAAATTAGATTCCGTGTAAACATTTGGAAGATATAAACGAAAATAGTTTACTGATAAATTTGTAGTCATACGCACAAATTTCCACCAGGGTTTAAAATACCGATATCCAATAAAAGCGTTAACAAAACGTCGATTATTTACCGGATTAAATCCTAGGTCATTTGGGTTATATTGATCATCTTCTTCGAAATAACTTAAAGAATAAATCAAGTTACCACGTTGTTTGCCAGTACTTAATCCAAGGTTATATCCTAACTCTTTACCAATAGGCGCATATTTTTGTGATACTGCCGTGCGTCCATTAATAAAAAACCTATTATCCTTAGAATTGAGGTTTGAATTTAGCGCTGTTACATTGGCATCGTAAAAATTACCTTCACGCAGTACATTAGTATTCGTGAGTGTTACAGAACTATTATTTTTTAGATTTTGGTCCAATACTAGGGTGTTATAATTTGTAAGTGGCGCGGCTAAAAACTCTCTAAACTCATTTGTAAACGTGTTGAAAGCTGTACCATAGGTAGGCGCAGAAAGGGCATTAAAGATGCCGATTCCTAAACCCTTTTTTGTACGCCCAGAGAATTTACTCGCATTGTATAATTGTGGCATACCTTGAACCCCATTTAACACTTCCTGATTTTGTAAATTCGTCGTTAACACTTCCCAAGGTGCCTGAACGCCAATTCGTCGGGAATAAAAAATTCCTGCTTTTGTAAATAACTCCATACCCTCAGTAAAAAACTGCCGATTTTCATTAAATTGAATTTCAAAAGGAGAGGTATTTAAAACTTGATTGTCATAAATTACTTGACCATAATCCGGAACTAGCGTTATGTCCAAGGTAAATGCTTGATTAATACCATATTTAACATCCATACCACCAAAAAATGATCTCCCATATCCGCCATTTACCCTTTGATTAACATATCCTGAAAGATAAGGGATTAAACTTAAGCGCAGCGGTGGATTAATATTTATAATTCCTTTCAGTGGGGAACTACTGACCAAAAAGTTTTCAAAATCAGGATTCACTGTTACCCAAGAAGATTCTTCTCTAGTTCGAGCAATTTGGCGGCTAAAATTTATATTCCAAGATTGTATTTCCTGCTTGGAAAACCGAAGTGCAGAATACGGGATTTTTAATTCTGCTAACCAAGCATTATCAATCAGCCGAACTTGGCTTTCCCAAACTAAATTTAACTGATCATTCACATCCCCAGAAAGTATTTTGCCATCGAGTTGAACTCCAGTACTGGTAATACCAAAATAAAATCCGTTTTGCTTGTCGTTATAGGTGTCTAAAAAAATTGAAAAAACATCAGCATTCGCATTGTAATCATCCCGTACTGTAAATACTTTGGAAATAGAATCTTTAACATCATAACAGGTTATAAAAAAATAGAGCGCGAAATCATCGTAAACTAAACGAACCGTTGTTCTATGTTCGCTTTTTAGGGCGGGAATTGGTCGGATGGTAACGAAATCGTTATCCGTAGAATCTGCCTCAGACCAAACAGCCTCGTTCATCCGAGCATCAACGGTGATTTTAGACGATATTCGAAGAGCAGTATATTGCTGTTGCGTCCACACACCGAGCGGAAAGATTAAAAAGTGGAGCGCGAAACGTTTCATGTCCCGACAAAAGTAAAAAGTAAAACGCAACCGAACACTTTTTTAGTGAAAAGCACTTACTTTTGTATGGTGGAAATTTTCAGCAAGCTTAAAGAACAATTATTGCTTCAGGAGTGGCCAAATGTCTATTATTTTAAATTTATAGTTCCCAATGACTCTGAAAAACTAGCGTTGGTGACGAGTTTTTTTGATGACAATGCGGAAATTACCTTGCATCCCTCGAAAACTGGAAAATATATGAGTATAAGCGCAAAAACAGTAATGATGGACGTAGACTCAATTATTGTATTATATGAACGTGCCGCGGCGATACCGGGCGTAATTTCTTTATAATATGAAGAATGTATTTAATCAAGAGTTTCTGATTGATTTTCTAGGCATCACTTTAGGGATTTTGGTACTAATTATTCTTTATCGATTTTTATTGAAATTTCTTAGCCGAAAAGTATTAAAAACTCAAAATTATTGCACCTTATATGATGTGGAGCATTCTATTGCAAAGGGAGAAGTTGTATTTTATTTTACGACGTCTATAAGCCGTGAAGTCCATTTATTTCTAAAAAATACTTCAGGAGACGTACACATAATAACACAGAAATCCTTTGATGTTGGTGGACATATTTGTCGCTTTGACAGCAATTCTATACCAAACGGTCAGTACCTTTACGTACTTAAAACCGACAATCAAGAAATTAGTAAACGAATTGAAATTAAAAATTAAGCGTCTCCCTCCTTTTTCTTATCCCGTCCCTTTCTCGGTGTTTTAATTTTACGCTTTTTTGTATCCAACTTAAGCTTCTCCTTTTTAAATTCCCCTTCGCTTTTTTCACCCACAGATTCCAATCTAACTACTAAACCAATGCTATGTTGGAAATAATCCGATTTTCCAAAGAAATCTGAGGTAAGTCCAATTTTCCCAACAGACTGTACTTGAATTCCTATTGCATTATTAAACCAAAAGTTTATTCCCGCCCCTGCATTCAGGGTTGGATAAAAAGCTTTAGAAAGCGTATCGCTTACTGGATGGACGGTTGCACCAAGACCAAAAAGAAGATATGGATCTATTACCCCTTTACCGAGAAGGGAATAAAAAGAATATTTCAGATTCGCATCTGCCGAAAGCCCAACCCCTTTAACACCAAGTTGACTATTCACTGGCTTGATCCCTTTAAAGCGTGTAAATGAAACCCCTCCTTCTGCACTCCATCCTTTGTAAAAATAATAATCAAACATCAAACGGCTGGGAAACACCTCGGCATGCATTGATTCCACCTTAACTAAGTCACTTGGGTTTCCGTCGTCATCCCATATGCTCCAACCTAATCCAAACATTAATTTGTAAGGGTTAGCATTATCCCGAGTTTTATACCCTTGAGCATTAAAGAAAAATGGAAATATAAACGCGAGGGCAAGAAGAATCTTCATTAATTTAGAATTATATAATTATGAGGTAAAATTATAAACAATAATCAGTTGGCGAATTTCCTTTATTTGAATTTATATTCAATACAATGTTAATTATCAAAAAGGAAACATTGAATCCACAATTTGTTACATTACCATTATCAAATTGAATACCTTTGCATTGTGAAGAGAGGAACGAAATTAATCTTGTTGGATGAAGAGCAAGAGCCATTTGATATAATTGGAATTTGTTCAGGGTTAAGTGACTACCGCTTAGCTTGGAACTTGAATAAGGCATTTGGTTGGGAATTTGCACATAGCGATATTTCCATAAAAATCCCGATCAAAAAATCCAACGCTGTTTCGGAGTATAACTTCTACCAATACTTAGGTTTGGAAGACTACACAAACCTTTATTTGGTAAAAAACAAGCAACAAGCAAAACCACTACTAGAAGACCTTCCTCAGTTGGATTATGTACTAATAATCAAGAATAATTTAGTCTTAGATACTGATGAATTAGTAGACCTACTTCGTCAGCACCATCAGATTATTGCTGCCTATCGGTATGACAGTTCCACCTTAAACATTACAGAATATTTGCAATTTGAAGAATCGTATGAATAAAACTAAAATAGTGGCCACTTTAGGCCCTAGCTCCAGTCCTAGAGAAGTCCTAAGAGAAATGATTATTGCGGGTCTCAATGTATGTCGCGTTAATTTTTCACATGGAAGCCATGACCAACATGCCGAAGTTATACGCACAATCCGCGAACTTAATAAAGAGCTTGGTGCAAACGTCGCTATTTTAGCCGATTTACAAGGCCCAAAAATACGAACGGGAGAAATGGAGCAAAACGGTGTAATGCTCAAAGTTGATTCCTTATGCAACATCATTACGGAGAATGTGCTTGGGTCAGCCGAGCAATTCAGTATTAATTATGTCAATTTACCTAGGGACGTGAGTTCAGGCGAACGGATTTTGTTAGATGATGGAAAATTAATTCTTGAAGTAATTTCTAGTGATAAAAAGTCAATCATTCAATGTAAAGTCATACAAGGCGGTATTTTATCATCGAAAAAAGGCGTGAATTTCCCCAACACGAAGATTTCTCTGCCATCATTAACTGAAAAGGACTGCAATGATCTTTTATTTGCATTAGAACAAGAAGTAGATTGGGTGGGGCTCTCCTTTGTTCGAAGTTCCAAAGATATTATTGAACTAAAACAATTTATTGCCAATCAAAATGGTAAAGCTAAAGTAATAGCAAAAATTGAAAAACCTGAGGCCTTAGATTGTATAGATGAAATCATTCAAATTACAGACGGAGTAATGGTAGCTCGTGGTGACTTGGGCGTGGAAGTACCGTATCAACGCGTTCCGATCATTCAAAAAATGCTTATTGAAAAATGTAATTCTCATGCTAAACCTGTAATTGTAGCGACTCAAATGATGGAATCGATGCTACATAGCATGTCACCTACTCGGGCAGAGGTAAACGACGTCGCTAATGCAGTCTTGGACGGCACCGACGCTGTAATGTTATCCGGTGAAACCTCCGTTGGGGCATACCCTATTGAAGTTATTAAAACCATGTCAAATATCATTGAGGAGGTTGAGAAAAGCCCAGAACTATACAACAAAGAAGTACTGCCGGATTTAGATAGCGTTAGGTTTATCACCGATTCTATTTGCTTTAATGCTTGCAGGTTGTCTCAGCGCGTACGTGCAAAAGCCATTATTACCATGTCTTTTTCTGGATATACCGCATACAAAGTTTCATCTCAAAGACCAAATACCGCCATATATGTTTTTACCAGTAATCGAACCATTTTGTCTCAATTAAACTTATTATGGGGAGTAAAAGCTTTTTATTACGACAAACTTATCAGTACAGATCACACCATTGCTGATATTAAGTATATTATGAAATCTGAAGGGTATTTGAATATGGGTGATTTGGTGATTAATATCGCCTCAATACCTCTTGAAGACCTTGGCGGATCCAATATGCTAAAACTTAGCTATGTTGACTAACATTTTTTAAAATGCTTTGTTGCTTTACGTTGTATATTTGCAATTTAAAATTCTAATATGACTGATTTCATTGCCCGACATATAGGTCCGGTTAGAAAGGAAACCTCCGAAATGCTCTCCAGTATTGGAGTTTCCTCTATTGAAGAACTAATTGGCAAAACAATTCCATCAACAATTCGATTGAATAGAGAACTGCAGGTAGACGCAGGAATTACAGAAGCCGAGTACCTACAAAAAATCAGTGCAATTGGTGAGCATAATCGAGTGCTAAAATCATTTATTGGACTCGGCTATCATGAAACAATAGTGCCTTCGGTAATACTTAGAAACATCTTAGAAAATCCGGGATGGTATACTGCTTATACCCCATACCAAGCTGAGATAGCGCAAGGTCGATTAGAAGCATTATTAAATTTCCAAACCATGGTATTAGATTTAACCGGTATGGAGATCGCAAATGCCTCCTTACTGGATGAAGGTACCGCAGCCGCGGAAGCAATGATCATGTTTTTCAATTCAAGATCGAGGGAAGATGTTAAACTCGCTAAGAATACATTTTTAGTCCATGAATCGATTTATCCTCAAACTTTAGCTGTGATAGTAGGTAGAGCTCGAAATTTGCACATTGAAATTCGCCCATTCCGTTCGCTAGACACTATTTCCTTGGATGGGTGTTTTGGTGCCTTGTTACAATATCCTGACGCTACCGGACATGTATCAAACATAGAACATACGATTTCTACTTTAAACAATCATTCCATTCAAGTAGCAGTATGCAGTGATTTAATGGCCCTAGCTTTATTAAAATCTCCTGGTTCAATGGGGGCCGACGTGGTATTAGGAAATTCGCAACGTTTTGGTGTTCCAATGGGTTACGGTGGTCCACATGCGGCTTTTTTCGCCTCCAAAGAAACGTATAAAAGAACCATGCCGGGCAGAATTATCGGTGTTTCAAAAGACGTCGATGACAACGCTGCGTTACGCATGGCCTTGCAAACCCGTGAACAACACATCAAAAGAGATAAAGCCACTTCCAATATCTGTACAGCTCAAGCCTTATTGGCAGTTATGGCGGGAATGTATGCCGTATATCACGGACCTCAGGGTATTAAGCGAATCGCAACCCATATTCATGAATTAGCCTGTACTACCGCTCAAGGGTTGTTAGCTAAGGGCTATACCCTTCATACAAAAGAAATATTTGATACGGTCCGAGTTACCAATGTAAACAGTACAGCTATCCTAAAAGCTGCAGTTGAACAGGGTATGAATTTATATGCTCCTGACTCAAATTCCATTCAAATTACTTTTGGAGAACCGCATACTACCGAAGATATAAAGGCTATTTTATCGCTGTTTGAAACTAAAGGAAATGCAACATCAATAACCGTAGGTATACCATCTTCATTGCAACGATCTGTTGAAATATTAAGCCATCCTGTGTTCAGTGAGCACCACTCGGAGTCGAAAATGATGCGTTATTTAAAATCTCTTGAAAATAAAGATTTATCCCTTGTGCATAGTATGATTCCATTAGGATCTTGTACCATGAAATTGAATGCAGCAAGTGAGCTTATTCCAATTACTAATCCGAATTTCGCAAACATTCACCCATTTGTTCCAAAAGAACAAGCGGCTGGATACCACATGTTTATGGAAGAGCTTGCCAAGGACCTCTGTGAATGTACCGGTTTTGCCGCTATATCCTTACAACCCAATTCAGGAGCCCAAGGAGAATATGCCGGGTTAATGGTAATTAAAGCATTTCACGAATCGAATGGTGATTTGCATCGTAAAAAAATGATTATACCATCAAGTGCCCATGGTACTAATCCTGCATCAGCCGTAATGGCTGGATTCGAGGTGGTGGTTACCGGTTGTGATGATCAAGGCAACATTGACATTACTGAATTAAGAACGGTTGCAGGACAAATCGGCGATGAATTAGCTGGTATCATGGTTACCTACCCATCAACGCATGGTGTGTATGAGGAAGGAATTCGAGAAATTACATCAATAATTCATGCACAAGGTGGTCAAGTATACATGGATGGGGCTAACATGAATGCTCAAGTCGGCTTAACGAATCCAGGGAATATTGGTGCGGATGTGTGCCATTTAAACCTCCATAAAACTTTTGCAATTCCACACGGCGGCGGTGGTCCAGGAATGGGCCCGATAGGAGTGGCAGCCCACTTAGCACCATTCTTGCCGGGCAATCCTTTGCATGTAACAGGTGGGCAATTAGCTATTAATGCCATCTCCTCTGCACCATATGGAAGTGCATTAATCTTATTGATTTCATACGGATATATCAAAATGCTAGGGTACAAAGGACTTCGTGAATCAACTGAAATTGCCATTGTTAATGCGAACTATATTGCAGCTCGGTTAAAAAATCATTATCCGATTCTATATACCGGAAATCACGGCACTGTTGCCCATGAATTAATTCTGGATTGTCGTGAATTCAAAAGAAACGCTGACATAGAAGTAGCTGATATAGCCAAACGATTGATTGACTTTGGGTTTCATGCCCCTACCGTTTCTTTCCCAGTCGCTGGAACTTTAATGATTGAGCCTACAGAATCTGAGGATAAAGCAGAACTTGACCGCTTTATTGATGCCATGATTAAAATAAGGCAAGAAATTGCAGATATCGATGCTGGAAAATACCCTAAAGACAATAACCTTCTTAAAAATGCTCCGCACACGGCAGATTGTATCATTAATCGAAAATGGGAATATCCATATACACCATCGGAAGCAGCTTATCCACTACCGTATTTAATGAAAAATAAGTATTGGGTTCCTGTACGTCGGGTAGATAATGCATTTGGCGATCGGAATTTAGTGTGTGCTTGCCCAAGCATTGAATCCTATATAACCACGTAATGAACATTGATATTCTTGCCTTTGGTGCACATCCAGATGACGTAGAAATTTCCTGCGGAGGAACCTTATTACGCTATGCTGATGAGGGTAAGCAGATTGCAATCGTTGACCTTACTCAAGGAGAGTTGGGTACACGTGGCAGCGGAGCTTTACGCTTGGAAGAAGGTAAAGCGGCATCACAGATTTTAGGCCTTATAGATCGTGTTAATCTATTTATGGCCGATGGATTTTTTGAAGAAAACGAAGTTAGTTTAATTCAAATCATTCGGGAAATTCGACACTTTCGGCCAAAACTCATCCTCGCAAATTCAATTAACGATAGACATCCGGATCATAGTCGGGCGGCTGCGTTGGTAGCTCGTGCTGCATTTTTATCAGGTTTACCTAAAATTATAACAGAACGGAAAGGGATTTCTCAAGAGGCATATCGTTCACCTTTACTACTACACTACATTCAAGACAAATACATTGAACCCGATGTTGTATTGGACGTAAGTGCTTATGCAGAAGAAAAAATCAAGTTGGTGCAGTGCTTTTCCTCACAATTTTTCGACCCCAATTCCGAGGAACCGGAAACTCCTATATCGAATGAACACTTTTTCGAATTTATAAAAGGTAGAATGCTGCAATTTGGGCGTCCAATCGGGGCTAAATATGCCGAAGGATTTACTGTGAATCGAACGCTCGGCATAACCGATCTGTTTAATTTGATTTAATACATCAATAGCGCTCCTGCAATTCCTGCAATAACACTAGACAATTTTAAAAGGTTGAATTTATGATTCTCGGCAGTTTCAAATATAATGGTAGTAGAAATGTGCAGAAACATACCAATCACTATTCCCAAGACAACCGGTACGCTGATTCCAGTTTGTTCCATCGGAACTTTTAAACCAATCAGTAAACCCACAGGAGTCATAATACTAAAAAGTAACAAAACCAACCAAGCTACTCCTTTTCGCAGCGAAGTGGTTAGCAATAACGTCATAAGGGCGATGGCCACTGGAAGTTGATGAAAAAGAATTCCCCAAAACAACGAGAGTTTGTGGTCATGATCATGAAGATGATGTATAAGATCGACATCATTACCCAACGGTATACCTTCAATAATAGAGTGAATGGAAAGGGAAATAAACAATGTCCAGGGCATGGCTTGTCCCTTGTGAACATGTATATGCCCATGTTCAATTCCTCCAGAAAAATATTCCATGATGAGTTGTATCAGAAATCCTATAAGAATATATACCCCGATATTTGAAGTTCTACCCGCATATAACTCGGGCAATAGGTGCTCAAAAATAATAGCCAATAAAAATCCACCACTAAAAGCTAACGCCAATTTTATTACTTGCGATTTATTATTCGCCTGCAAAAAATGCACGAATCCACCACCGGCAATCACTACAGCGATTAAAATAAAAATCATGATTATTGGACTCATTTCCTTTTAGCAATAATTAATAATCGACGTGAGCTCGATGGGTTAAACTCATCTAACTCGTAGCTCCCAAAGGTATAGAGAATCTCAAAATCCTGACTGAGTAAATGCTCAAAATCACCCAGAGTTAACAATTGTACCTGTTCAATGAAGTGATGTGCTTGCCCAGCATCAGAAAACCTTATGTGTTTATAGACTTTGCCTTCACGAATTTCACGCGAAATATTAAAGCATATTTCCTCCCTGTCAATTACTTCTTTAGGAACTAACGTTTCGATAACGCGATAGGCATTTAGAAAATCAATAACTAAGAAACCATTAGGTTTAAGCATGGATGCAACCGCATCGATTACACGTTGATTTTCCGTTGTAGAATTAAAGTATCCAAAACTCGTGAATAAGTTAAATACAGCATCAAACGACTGATTCGGAATGGCTTCACGCATGTCATGAACTTGAAATTGTAATCCGTCAACGGCAGATTTATTGGCAAAGGCGATGCTTTGTGGAGACAAATCCGTGCCGAGTACATTTAATCCTAAGGCATGAAGCGTTCTGGCATGTCTACCTTTCCCACAGGCCAAATCCAAGACTTTAACCCTTGGTTTAAGGGTCAAAAAATCGACTAAACGCTCTATAAATGCTTGCGCTTCTTCCTCGCTTCGGTGATTATAGAGCTTGTGATAATAGGAAGTATCAAACCAAGAAGCGAACCATGGCGTATCTGTCATTGAGCAAAGATAGGGAAAAGCCCGCGGAAGCAACGCAACTTTGGTGTATCTTAGAAGCGTGAAACGCATTGGACTCACCGGGGGAATTGGTTCCGGAAAAAGTTATATCGCCGGGATACTCGAAAAAATGGGATATCCAGTATATTATTCCGACAAAGAATCCAAACAGATTATGGATACCCACCCTTTTATCCGTGAGAAACTTATAGAGCGATTTGGACATAAAATCTACACAGGGCAAGGCTTGAATCGAAAAGTACTGGCAGAATTGATCTTTTCATCGGAGGAGCATCGCTTGTTTGTGAATGAACTGATTCACCCTCTGGTTCGGAAAAATTTTGAGTATTGGTGCTCAGAGCAACGAAGTCCGATCGTTTTTAACGAAGCGGCGATTCTGTTTGAAACGGGGGCTTACCAGCAATTCGACGGAACGCTTTTGGTGGTGGCGCCGTTGGCATTGCGCATTGAGCGAGTCATGCAACGAGACCGTTGCCGCCAAAAAGATGTTGAAGAACGCATGAAATCACAGTGGTCCGATGTCCAGAAAATCCCATTGGCTACGGCAGTGATTACCAACAATGGGGAATTTCCTTTAGTCTCACAAATAGAAAGGTCAATTCAAAAACTGCTTAGTCTTTAGACTTTATCGTATGGGTGAACACAAAAAGTAAAAAAGAATACCATTGCAATAGTCACCAATATTAGCCCACCGTTCGTAATCTTAAATTCACCGTTGCGAATCTCGTACTTTCGTCCGTAAACAAAACGTACAAGTATTGTAACAATAGCTAATATCAACCAAGTCCAAGGTTTAATCTTCAACATCAATAATCAAAATTGAGGGTAATACCAAAAGTTAGGGGATAGACCATTGCGGTGGCAGTCTTTTTGAATAAGGGAGTGAGGTTGTAGTTTATAAATAACCCGTAATGATCAAATCCGGTGCGAACGGTGGCATAGGCACCAAAAGGGGCCAGCTGAAATCTTGAATTCACGGTATTTTGGAAGCGGTCACCGTTTGCGTATTTTCCTCGGGTGGACCAAGATCCTGAAAACGACCAATAACCTACAATTCCCGTATTCAAATAGAAGGAATTCTTCGTGGCTGCTTTGGAACAAACCTCCAACAAGAAGGGAATTGTTAATGCTCCACAGGTAAAGTTATTCGAGCGATAAGGCAGATTATTCAGCCCTTCAATGGCGAATAAGGTATCTGTTTTACCTCCAGGAACCGAAGCTGTATGAACCAGGTCGTTTTGCCCCAATTGAATGGTAGTTAGATTGAGTCCAGTACCCGTGGTGAGTCCGAGATATTGTTTTATCAGCGGAATTTTATACTCAATCAAGTTGATTCCAAAATTCCATACATTCAAGTCCGATACATTCCAATACGCATAATCCGAAGGCTTATCCATGAGCAAGCTTCCAAAACCGACATCAAAGCCTGCAAAATGAGCCGAAGGTTTATCGTCGTCATCGGGTTCGGTCTCATCAGCCACTTCAAAATTAATGGGCAGGGACATATAAATCGCTGAATCTTTGCACTCAGGGTACCAATTCCAATGTAACAAATTAGCCACTCTCAAGGCCTCTTTATCCAAGGACGGATGAGCTGATTTGGTGACGGTTGCATTAACAACATCGCCGTAACGATTCACCACGAATCGAACTTGGACTTTACCAGAAATCCCTTGATCTAGGCAATCTTGGGGATAATTGACTTCCTTTTGTATAAACTTCATCAATCCTTCGTAACCCGTTGGATAGGTAGCGCACTCATCCATCGCAGAAGTGATTGTTAGTTCTGAAGCTTGTGACCAAATTGAAAAGCTTAAAAAACTCCAAAGGCAAAGCGCTAACAAATGTTTCATTTTCGATTGTTTTTTTTGCAAAATATGAATTAAAATCCGAAGCATAAGCGCAGCATAACATTTCTCCCCGCTTGCGGATAGAAAAAACGCTCGGTGATTTTCACTCCTCCGTATTGATACGAAAAAGCATAGCCGTTGTTGGAATACCGTTGATTGAAAACATTGTTGACGGTAGCTGAAAGCTGTATCTCTGAATTTTCTTTCATCTTGAATGTTTTCCGAAACCCGAAATTGGAATAATTGAACGCGGGCAATTCGCTCGTCTGAATGTTATCCATATATTGTTTTCCGACGAATTTGGTCGTCCAATCGAAGATAAGGCTCCAGTCGGGAACGGTGTAACTCAAAGCAAGTCCGGCAATTGCGCTGGGGGAAAAAGACAAGGTTGTCTGGCTATAAGTTGTTTCCAGTTGGGTGTAATATGGAACTGAATCCAAATATACATCTAGGTAATCCACGTAGTTATTCGCCCTATTTTGACTTAAGGTGAGGTTTCCATTGATTTCAAGGTTCTTGATGCGTTTGTATTTCGCTTCTATCTCTATTCCTCGACGGTAGCTGTCCTTTACATTCGTTCGGGTATAACCCCCAACGTCGTTAATCTGACCCGTCAATACCAATTGATTATTAAAATCCATGTAGTACATTGTTCCTTTCAAGATCAATCCCCTTATTTGCCAGGTATACCCCACTTCATAATCCATTAAAGCTTCGGATTTAGGCCGACTGCTTGGGGTTGATTCTCGGAAATCCCTGCGCACGGGTTCTCGATTGCTCCGACCCACAGAAGCATAGAATTGATGATTTGCTTTTAACTGATAAAATACAGCGGCCTTTGGATTGAAAAAGTGAAAGTCAACATTTTGTGTGACATCTTTCAATTCGCCTGAAACAAAATCCAAGCCCAAAAACTCATAATTGACATACCGATATTGCATGTCGAGGATCCACTGAAACTTTTGTTTGCGCTGTTGAAGTTTGGCATAATGGCTGAATTCAAATTTATTTCCTAGCTCATCATAGTAGCGATCCCCCAAGTCACTATCGGATGCAAAACGCGACCAAATCACCTCACCAAAATGTGCACCGCGGTAGTTATTGATTGCCCCGCCCGTAGTAAGTTGAACTCCTTGACCCTGATACGTTAGGGCATAAACGGAACCAATGAAGTGATTGTCTAGCCACCTTCTGCGAATTAAATCTGAAGTGGTAATGGTATCTCCCCCAAGAATCACGGGACCCATTTGATAGGTGGATAACTCATCATCCGTTCGGTACTCTTCATAATACCCACTTCCATAGGTGTAATGACCTGCACCGTTCAATACCCATTTTTGATTTTTAAAGCGATGGGTTAAGTGCAACTGATAGTTGTCTTGTTGGTAATGGTCCACCTGGTTTTGATAGGTGTAATAATTGTAGGTTCTTCCCGAATTCAACAAATTTTGACGTTCCGCATCGGACAATCCATTGCGATCAGCATAGGCATTTCGGTCGGCATCTGTTCCAAAAACCACACTTTCTGGGGTACCGTACCACGACTGATAGGTAATTTCTTTCCCACTAAATGCTACCCCCTTGAGTACGGTTTGTTTTCCAACCCAACCCGCGCTGAGATACCACGAACGAAGGTTCGAAGAGGCCCGATCAATGTAGCCATCAGACCCAATGCGAGATAACCGAGTTTCCACAAAATACTTCCCTTTAATCAAGCCAGTATTCGCTTGAACCGAGGTTTTAAAAGAGTTAAAGGAACCATAACTAACATCTAATTTTCCCGTTGCCTGTTCACTAATGTCGTTGGTTTTCATGTTCAACGAAGCTCCAAAGGCAGCGGCACCGTTGGTAGAAGCGCTCACGCCCCGTTGAAAATCGATGGACTGGGTGGAGGAAACCAAATCAGGCATGTTCACCCAATACACGTCATGCGATTCAGGATCATTTACAGGAATTCCATTGATGGTGACATTCAGGCGCGAAGCATCAATTCCACGCACTCGAATTCCACTGTAACCGATGCCGTTTCCCGCATCCGAGGTGGTAACCACCGAAGGCATTTGATCGAGTAAAAAGGGAATGTCCTGTCCCATGTTTTTAGCATGCAAGGCTTCTTTTTCAAGTTTCGTGTGGTTGGTGGCTTCTGTGGGGAGGCGAATCGCAATGCAGGCCACCTCATCGAGTTTTTTACTAGTAAATGGCAGCAAAATGCGAACGGTATCTTTGTCGGGAGAAGGCATAGATTTTGGCTCCTTACGCGGGTTAATCTGAACAGACATCGCTCCATATCCGGGCTGATCTACCGTGATGATTTCGATTCCATTTACCTCGTCCAAAGTGAACACGCCTTTGTTGTCGGTACTCACTGACTTGCCATCGGAGCGAAGAATTCGAACTCCAGATAAGGGTTGGTATTTTTCATCGGTAACTTTACCAACCATTGTGGTTTGTCCCTGAGCCATCAGGGCACATAACATAGAAAAAACAAGAACCTTTCCTTTCATAATAAACCTATTATGACAAGTCAAGGGGCAAACTTGTACGTGATTAAAAAACCTCCTCCCGTCGCAGGAATTACCCTGATCCGGTACAATGGGTGTAATCTCAGCCTTTCGGCACCCCTTAGAGAACGATGCAAAATTAATACGAAAACAAACTACCGCAACAAATGTTTTGCAATTTGTACCGCATTGGTGGCCGCACCTTTGCGTAAATTATCGGCTACAATCCACAAATTCAAGGTGTTAGGTCGCGTGAAATCCTTTCGAATGCGCCCCACAAAAACGGCATCTTTTCCTTCCGCAAATTTTGGCATGGGATATTCGAAGGACTCCAAGTTATCCTGAACCACGATGCCTGGGGTTTTTTCCAAGAGCGATCGCACTTCGTCCAATTCAAATTCGGAGTTCAATTCGATATTAACCGCTTCGGAATGACCTCCAACTACGGGAACGCGCACCGCGGTGGCAACCACATCAATCGAAGGATCCAAAATCTTTTTGGTCTCATTCGTGAGTTTCATTTCTTCCTTGGTGTAGCCATTCGCTAAAAAGCTATCGCACTGCGGAATGCAGTTTTTATCGATGGGATAGTGATACGCCATGTCACCGGTTATTCCTACACGCTCATTCTCCATTTGCTGAACCGCCTTAACACCTGTACCCGTTATGCTCTGATAGGTGGAAACGATGACGCGATTTACCCCAAACCGTTTGTGTAAGGGCGCCAAGACCATCACCAACTGAATGGTACTGCAGTTTGGATTAGCAATAATTAAATCTTCTGATGTCAATTGATCCCCGTTAATTTCTGGAACGATGAGCTTTTTTGTTAGGTCCATGCGCCATGCTGAGGAGTTATCAATCACCACGGTGCCCACTTCAGCAAACTTCGGTGCCCATTCCAAGGAAGTTTCACCACCTGCAGAGAATATAGCGAGATCTAAATGCAAGTCAACGGCGGTTTGCATCCCAATGACAGGATAAGATTTGCCACTAAATACAACTTCTTTTCCAACAGAATTCTCCGAAGCAACGGGATAAAACTCAGTAATTGGGAACGCTTGTTCTTCCAATACTTGCATCATTACATTTCCCACCATTCCTGTGGCTCCAACTACTGCTATTCGCATGTTCGTAACGTTATTATAATTAAACGAAGGTGTTATTTTGCGTGTAAAGTTATACATTTGATGTATTATACAGAGCTCGGATGAACCAACGTAAATTTTTGTTACTTTTTTTTCTAGTTATAACGCTGTGTTTTCAAGCACAACTTACCGATAATTTCAGCGATGGGGATTTCTCACAAAACCCTGTTTGGCAAGGCTCTTCTGCTGATTTCATTGTGAATGCGGCCGGTGAATTACAACTCAACAGTGCTGCTGCTGGAAATTCATTTCTCAGTACACCTCATGCACTGGCTAACCTCAATAACATAGAATGGCAAATCAAGGTTAGGCAAACCTTTTCGCCGTCCTCGAGTAATTTTGGAAAGGTCTATTTGACGGCAGATAACGCCGATATGACTTTAGTTCAAAATGGGTATTATTTGCTTTTTGGAGAAGCTGGATCCACCGATGCTATTCGCCTTTTTAACCTAACCAACGGAGTATCAACGCAAATATGCGCGGGAATTGATGGGCAAATTACATCAAGTTGTAACGCTAGTGTAAAGGTGAAGCGAGATGGTGCAGGCATGTGGTCTCTTTTCGCCGACCTAAGCGGAGGAACAAATTATACCTTATTATCTACTGGTAGTGATGCCTCCACCCTACTAGGTACTCATTTTGGGGTACTTTGCACCTATACCATCAGTAATGCAACAAAATTCTACTTTGACAATGTATATGCTGGGCCAGAAATACTTGACTTAACGCCGCCAAGTTTAGTGAGTGTAACGCCAATTTCAATAACCCAACTTGATGTACTGTTCAACGAACCTGTTACTCCTATTAGTGCGCAGAACATCATCAATTATTCATTTAATCCCAATTTACAAATAAGTAATTTAATACAAGATGCTATCAATACTTCCTTGATTCATATTAGCTTGTCGACGGCTTTAACCAATGGAATAACATACACTGTTACTGCCAATAACATTGTAGACTTAAGTGGCAATACTTCCGGAGCTACCTCCGTTAATTTTCAATATTTAGTTTCGGATAGTGCCGTGAAAGGAGACCTTTTAATTACGGAGTTCTTTCCTGATCCTAGTCCTGTAATTGGTTTACCTGCGGTTGAGTACATCGAAATTTATAATGCCAGTGCAAGTAAAATCTTTGATTTAACTGGGTACCATATTACGGACGGCCCGTCGAATGGATTAATTACCTCAGGGTGGATTTTACCTGGAGAATATAAGGTGCTCACCGCCACCGCGAATATCCCCTTGTTTACTACGACAACAGCCTTGGGCGTAACTAGCTTTCCTTCGTTGAACAACGCAGGAGATACTGTCATGCTAAAAAATCCGAACAATCTACCCCTTGATCTTGTGGTATACACGGATGATTGGTACAAGGATCCGATTAAACAAGACGGCGGATACAGCTTGGAATTAATTAATCCCAACGACCCTTGTTCCGATGAAAATAATTGGATTGCTTCGAATGATGCTAGTGGTGGGACACCTGGGTTGGTGAATTCTGTGTATGACCTAACGCCCGACACCCAAGCTCCGAGCATTTCCTTGATGGTTGCTTCAGCACCAAACTATCTGCAAATTTGGTTCGACGAAGGCATGGATTCTAGCAGCTTGGTTAATGCTTTGTATCAAATCAGCCCAGCACTAACGCCGAGCATGATCTACGCCAATGGGACCTTCACGAATACCGTCTTTCTTCAGTTTGTAGAAAATTTAACGCCATCTCAAGTTTATACCCTGACGTTAGAAAACGCAACGGATTGTTGGACGAATTCCCAACAACTTGTCGGACAATTCGCCTTGACAGAAACGCCGCTAACTGGGGAGATTATTGTAAATGAAATTTTACAAAACCCCTACAACGGCGGCCAAGATTGGATTGAGTTGTACAACAACTCAAACAAGATTTTTAACCTGAAAAATTTACAATTCGCCAATTTCGACAACAACACCATTGCTAATTTTAAAATGGTAAGTGCTAATTTCATGTTGAAACCGGGTGCATTTGCAGTGCTTGGCAAGGATTCTTCATTTGTTAAACAACACTATCCATTTCACGGGGTTGGAACCTTTGTTTACGCTGAACTTCCAAGCTATAACAACGACTCAGGAAGTGTATACCTGTTCAATGAAAATCAAACGCTTCTTGATTTGGTGAACTATTCCAACGATTGGCAATTTCCACTCTTGGATGATGTGGATGGTGTTTCCTTGGAGCGGCTAGACCCGAATGGTTTGTCTAGCGATGGAATGAACTGGCATAGCGCTGCCGAGTCCGTTCAGTTTGGTACCCCTGGGCTAAAAAACTCACAGTATTTGCCAGTAACGGCTAACGGTTCATTTGATATAGAGGGAGAATTATTTTCTCCAGACATGGATGGATATTTAGACGTAATGCAAGCAAGTTATCAGTTGGCACAAGCTAATTGCTTGGGTACGGTAAGTATTTACGACGAACGCGGCCGGTTAATTCGTACCTTATTCAAAAATCAATTAATGGCAACGGAAGGTAGCTTTTCATGGAATGGGGTAAAAGACGATCAAACCAAGGCCTCTATTGGAATTTATGTGGTGGTATTCGAAGCCTTTTCATTGGACGGAGGACTTATTTATTCTGGACGAAAA
>Ga0222714_10001565_pt1 | contig 25664 bp, 25 predicted proteins | sample C33_3DmetaG_FD_165048 | JGI IMG/M metagenome (GOLD analysis project Ga0222714, IMG submission 165048) | Estuarine water microbial communities from San Francisco Bay, California, United States - C33_3D | ecosystem: Environmental > Aquatic > Marine > Unclassified | place: USA: California...
GGCCTTTCAGTTGAGCTGCGAGCGCAGACGCGAACGCTTCATCATCAACATCAATCGGGTCGATATCGACACGCAAGCCACCGTAGCCAGGCACCGTAATCTCCGGCCGAACCTCACACTCAGCTTCAAATTCAACTGCTCCTGCTTCTTCGCCACTCGTAATTTCGATGGATGGCGTCGCAATGAGATCGACGTCATGCTCCTGCACAGCTCTCGTCAGGTAGGAAGGAATCGAGTCACGGAGGGCTTGTTCGCGGGCAGGTCCGAGGCCGATGCGCGCCTCAAGGAGTTTCCGTGGTGCTTTACCATTTCGGAACCCTGGAAGCTTCACCTCCCGAGCAATCGCGCGAAAGGCCGATTCGATATCGGTCTCGAACTCCGCCTCGTCAATCTCGACGTAGACCTTGACTTTGTTGCCCTCGAGGGTCTCTACAGAACTCTTCACAGGCCGTGGAGTGTACCGGTCGTTACGCCGCCATGCCCGGTGGAACGTGCGGAACGCGCCTCATTTGGTGCACAATAGGGGTGTGCCGATTTGGAAGCCTCACTCGTTATCTCAGCCCCACGCCGATCAGGTCGATCTGAAACTCGGTGATCGAGTCCGCGCAACGGAAGAAATTGACCGTCCGGCACTCGGAGTTGTTCCTGAAGGAACCGAGGGACACATCTTGCTTGCAAACGGCTTTAACTGGCAGCGGTACCGCGTGCTGTTTGACAACGGCATTGAGATTGGCGATCTCGACCACCGCCATCTTGCCCCAATCGGGCGTGCGGCCCGTCGTGCAGCTAAGCGCCGTTCAAAGCGCTCGTTCTAGCCACCCTGACTTTCATCGGCTTGGTCCTCGAATACGATCAGGCGCCCCTCATAGTCGGCGACCCACAATCGTCTCGTCACCGGATCATAGGAAATTCCAACCGGTCGGCCCCCGACACTGACTGTTTGAAGGATCTCCATATCTGACGTTCGGACCTTGCTGATGGTGCCATCAAGGTAGTTCACGACGTACAGCGCTGTCTCATCATCTGAGACGGCCAAACTTCGGGTTTGACTCCCAGTGCGCACGGTACCAATAACGGAATCGGTCTCGAGATCTATAGAGCGAACGGTGTCCATCAAATGGTTAGAGGAAAGCAACGTCTTTCCATCATCTGAGAGCACGATGTGGCGAGGAGTAATCCCAGAGCTCGTTAACGATGACTCGACTGTCAAGGTTTCAAGGTCAACCAGATCTATTCGCTCTGCGCCCATCACAGTCACATAGGCCTTCGATGAATCATTCGTGATGGCAACTCCGCGCGGATGACGACCAAGATCAACACGGCCAATTTCGATGAGGCGTTCGGTGTCAATCACTGACACATCGAAACCGCACCAATTCGCTACGACGAGTCGACGGCCATCTGGTGAGACCTGCAGAAACTTCGGAACTGCACCGGTTGGAACGACGCCATCGATTTCAAAGGTATTGAGGTTGACGCGATAGACGAAGCTGTCTTCCCAATCACCCCGACCACACTCATCGTTTGCGTTCGACTGATACCGATCACCATACATTTTGTAATTGCTGACCCACAGGTATTGGCCGTCAGGCGCTACGGCGGCCTCGACGGGCGCGCCCCTCACCAACTGCGATTCTTCACTTAACCCGAAATCTTGAAGATCAACCAAGTCGTCAATCTTCGCTACAACAACGCCGAATTGATCGAATACGAGCACATTGTGCCGGTACATCATGTTTTGAGCGAATACGAGGCCACGCGGGCCCACCACAACACTCTTTGGCTTCAGGTCAGCATTGGTGACCTGGAAGAGCTCAACTAGCCATCGCTCGTCAGAGCGCAATCCATCATCTATCGGGCCAGGTGGCAACGACGTCGTCGAGGTAGTGGTCGGAGCAACGGTCGTTGTGACAAGGGCCTCGCCAGTCTCGGGCGCCGCGGTTGTCGATGACTCAGCGAAGATCTCCACCGAAGCTGGTGTCTCTCGAAGGTTGGTTTCAACTGCCCCATCGGATGAGCAACTAGCAATGACGACAATTGCGAAACCAGCCGCCATCAGCGGTGACATTCGTCGCAACAAGGAATCAACCATCGGCGATGAGCGTAACGGTTTGCAAGATACGCTGTTAGGTACGGGAAGTGGCGCAGCTTGGCTAGCGCACCTGCTTTGGGAGCAGGGGGTCGCGGGTTCGAATCCCGCCTTCCCGACTCAGGCGAGGTCAATGACCCGCTGCAGTGGCCCAGCGGAGGGCTCTCGCCACGAGCGAGGAGCGATATCCAGGCCCATCGACGCAAACGAGTCACTGAGCCAAGTCGCCGGCTGAGACCCAAATATCGCCAATACGACATCAATCTCGGCTCGTCGAAATACCGGACCGTGACCAGACGTAACGCCCGCCAGCACATGGGCCGCCTCATGAGCGAAGGTCAACGGTGTGCACTGCAACTGCGCGAGTCGAATCCGATGTTGACCATCATCGCCCTGTCGCGTTGTCGATGAAACTGCGTCAGTTCGGGCGCGCTCGACAACAATTTGTCCTTCAGGCCACCATGACGACGACTGCAACGCATTTCGGAGCCACAACAACTCGTCGAACTCAACCACTGAGTCATAGGAGGTTCCACCAAAGGCTGCTTCCTCAGCCGCGTAGACGGCCTCTCGACCGTGGTCGGCAGTCATCTACCGCTCCCGATTGCTCTCTGCTCGCCGACTGAGGTGCGGCCAATATCTGCATCCCGAGCAGCCTGACGACCTGCTGATGCTCCATCTGCAACCACTGGTGATGGGGCCGATGCGGAGCGGATTGGCCCAAGTCGCTGCAAGGCGAATTCATGCACACGCTCACGCTGTTGACGCAACATCGGCAATAGCGAATGCGGATTATCGTGTTCATCAACAATCACGCGCTGCATTTCTCTCAGCATCTCCCCAACTCGTTCTGCAAATCCGAACATAAACGCACGCCGAAACCGCTGAGTGGCCGCTGCCGTCGCTCGTCGTTGCCGCGAGGCCATCACTGCCATCTGCTGATGCAACGAGTGAAACAATGACATCACCGCATTCACTTCTCGCTGCGGACCGCTGACCTGAGCTGTTGTCCCATCGGGGCCGGTCGTGAATGTCGCGAGGCAGCCCATCGATTCAGCGACCTCAGAGAGCAAGAGAAATCGTGCTCGCACGTATGCCCCACGACCAATGAGGTGCTCGTGAACGACAAAGTCATCAGGATCAGTTGACCGCAAGGCTTCGGGGCTCAGCCGATAGCGCGCGATCAACTCTGCCGCTTTTCGCGAGAACGCATCCGATTCATCTTCGTTCGCCGTACGTTCCGCGACCGCGAGAAGTTTTTGCACGCGCCGAGTGACTTCGTCGAGGGCATCACCGGCAACCGAGTGTTCTCCGTCGTTCAGGTGCGTCTCTCCAGCACGCGCGTCATACAAGCAAATCCTCAAGTATCTCCATCAACTCAGACGGAGCAGTGATATGGGGACTATGGCTCGCATCAATCTCTCGATACGTCCAGTCAGGTGAGTCTCTCGCATCTGCTGCGAATCGGCCGAACATATCACCAGGTCCAATTTTGAGACAGTAGACGTATGCCTTTGGAAATGTGATCTGAGACACACCGAACGGGCATGGTTCAGTAAATGTGCCGAGTGGCTGCTCGACACGTCGAGAGGCAATCCACTCCAAGTCGGCATCGTCAGTATCTGGAGGCAGCGGGTTCGAGGGAACAAGCCATGACGTAGAGCCGCTTTCTGCAACCCGCCGCATGAGCGCTCCTCTCACGTGAGGATCAGCGGTATCGAGCATCGACTGCTCGCGTTCCGGTACGACTGCGTCAAGGTAAATGATCTGACGAACACGGTCGCCGATAGATGCCAAAGCCCCAGTGGCGACCATCCCTCCGTAACTGTGAGCGAGCAGAACCGCATCGGAATGGTCTTCAGTCTCCATGTGCTGCACGAGATCCGCTATGTGTGTACTGAGGTTGACGTGTTCGCCAGTCAGATGTCGGCGTTCGCCAATGCCAGTCCACGTCGGAGTGAACAGCTCATGGCCAGCTACTGCCATCAATGGGTGCATCTTCTTCCAAGCCCAGCCTGCTGACCATGCGCCATGGGCTACCACAAATCTCGCCATCACAGGATTCTCGCACGCCGGGCCATGAATCGGAAGCACCGGTTGTGCGGTTCCACGCCAACTCTGAGATATCATCGGAGTCCTCGCGGGTGTAGTTCAACGGCTAGAACCTCAGCCTTCCAAGCTGATGATGCGGGTTCGATTCCCGCCACCCGCTCCAACCGAAAGAGCCCGGGCCTCGGCCCGGGCTCTTTACAGTTTTCACATCTTTGTTGCCGCAGCGACCAAGTTTTATGACTCGTCTGCGGAACGTGCCTTCGCAATGCCGAGGATCATCAGACCGTACAACGCCTTCGCAGTGATGTCCGCAAATGTGTAGCCAACCTGTCGAAGTACCTCAAGGCCCTCTGAACTCGCATCGAATACAGGGAAAAGGTACGCAATTGGGTAGACGCACCAGGTCACCAAAAGAACGGCGGTTGCCTTCTTAATAGCGCCAGCGACCGCTCCAGACTCACGGCTCGATGCAGCTTGGAGCTGCCCGTAAAGCACCCACAAGATGTAGATGAATGGAATCATGGCGAGAACCCAAAAGAGCCATTTCGTTCCATTGTCTGATGACACCTCGCCCGGATATCCGAGTCCGATCATGAGAACTGTCGCTGGTACAAGTTTCCACATCAGACCTTTGCGAATCTCATTCGAAACACCCAGCACGATGAGAAGTTCGATCACCAGCAGCGGAACGGTAATTAACCAGTCCGCATAGCGATAGCCCTCATTCATTGTCTTGTCACCGAAGTCTGACCAGATTCGGAAGTAGTGGTAGCCCGCAATACCGACCACAACTGCCGACACGGCAACACCGGAGCGGTACTCCTTGTTCACGCTCTTGATTTGCGTGAGGAAATACACGAAGGCACCAAACATCACTGCGGTGCCGAATGACAGGGCGTTGTAGACGAGTGTGTAGTTGTTTCCAGAAAGCATTACTTCGTTCATCTCATCCTCCTCATTGGTTCGGTGAACACTCCCAGCCTTACACAAATTCACATGTAGCGGTGTGATTTGGACAGCATGCTGATGGAAAAGATCGAATTCATTCAGAACAGATAAGAATTCGCTACGGTCGTGCCAGAACAGCCCTGATCGCAGCGTCAGGTGCTGGCCGTGCACCCGGATGCTCGATTACCCATTCAGCCACGCCGACAGCGAATCCTGCAGCATCAACGGCGTCGGCTCCTTTCAACCAGCGAGACAAGAATGCGCCTGCAAAGGAGTCTCCGGCACCTGTTGCATCAACAAGTCGGTTCGACGATGGCGGGATGTGATGGATTTCGCCGTGCTCGCACACGAGCGCACCATCAGCATCGAGTTTCATCACGATGAGAGACCCGGCGAACATCCGCGATAAACGCTCTGCTGCAACCTGGGGCTCTGACGATCCCGTTAACACGCCCGCCTCTTCCTTGTTTGGGAAGAACAGGTCGACTCCGATATCAGTCGTCACCTCAAGAAAGGTCTCGACGCCCATGTCGCCGATCATCTGAAATGATCCGGGGTCAAAACTGATCGTCGCTCCCGACCCCTTCGCAACACGGGCCGCCTCACGGGCTGCAGAACGAGGTGGATCGGTGAAGAATGACCAAGCAGTGAGGTGAAGATGAGAGGCACCTGAAATTGACGGCCTTGGGAGCTCGGAAGGAAGCAGATAAAAGTCGGCACCATGGCCAGACACCATCGAACGTTCACCGGTGTGGTCAACGAACACTGCCACCGAACCTGTGACGTGAGCATCTGTTTCGATGAGCCGATGGTGGACCCCTTCGCGAACAAGTTCTTCCCGGGCAAGCATCCCCATCTGATCGCGTCCGATTTTCCCAACAAACGTGACTTCGGTGCCTGCTCTCGCTGCCCAGACCGCAACGTTTGCAGCGCTTCCACCTGGAAGTAACACCACCTCACCGAAGGTGTCGCCTCCGCGCAACAACTCAGAGTTGGTTCGAATCAATACGTCCCAGGCATAGTCACCAAGAACGCAGAGCGATGAACTTGCCACGACACGTACGGTAACCGAGCCTGTCGGCGACCGCACCTCTCACTCAGCCTGTTGGGCGATCTCTCGCAACTGGGGCCACGCTGCTGCAAACCCCGCATGCAGCGGCAATCTGTCGACCTCATCAAGTGGGAGCCATGCAACATCGTCAGTCTCGAAATTGATTGATGCCCCAAACGGTTCATCAACGAGCACAACAAACGTCGTATACGCCCAGTCATCGGCTGGAGCGAAGACAACGTCTCCAAGCACTTCGATCTGCTCGGGCACCGCACCGACTTCTTCTGAGGCTTCTCGGAGGCCTCCAACTAGCGGCGATTCCCCTTCGTCAAGCGCTCCGCCAGCGCACGACCACGTGCCGCCCTCATGAGCGAATGCCGATCGACGTTGAACCATTGCGAGGCGACCACCGGCACCATCGCAGACAAATACAACACCAGCGGCCCCAAAGATGCCCCACCTCACGTGGCCATCTGAACACATCATGAACCCGTCGCCGCTGCGACGATGACCGCTACTCATCGTCTCTCCTCATTGATGAGAGCGAGGAGAGCTTCATCAACCTCGCCAGTTGTTGTCTCCTCACCCTCATCGATTGTGGGTTCAACGTCAGCAAGTACCGCCGCCACCGCTCCGGCTGACCGAGCGAGCGCCTGAAAGTCATAGCCGCCCTCGAGAACAGCCACGAGTTCTCCATTTGGACACACCGATAACACACGATGAGTGAGATCGACATAATCACTTGAGGTGAGTTGAAGATCAGCGAGCGGGTCATCACGGTGGGCATCAAAACCGGCAGACAGCAACACTCGTGTAGGGGCAAACTCGGTCACCGCAGGAAGCACCACCTCATCGAAGGCAGCTCGCATCATGTCTCCGGCCGAACCAGCCCGGAGAGGAATATTGAGGTTCGTGCCGCGAGCGTCGCCTGCACCAACCTCATTCACCGCTCCCGTTCCCGGGTAGTGCGGGGCTTGGTGCGTCGAGATGTACAACACCTGAGGGTCGTTGTAGAAGATGTCTTGCGTACCGTTTCCGTGGTGTACGTCCCAGTCGATAATGACGACACGTTCGCCCTTATTCCGCAACCGAGCAGCCGCAACGGCAACGTTGTTCACCAAACAAAAGCCCATCGCTCGGTCAGCGAGGGCGTGATGACCGGGAGGCCGAACGAGAGCGAATGCCCGCTGCGCCCTACCAGAATCAACTTCATCGACCGCCGCGAGCATGGCACCGGCCGCTCGACGAGCCGTTTCAAACGATCCACGCGCTGTGTACGTATCGGCATCAAGTTGGCTCCCTCCTGACTCAGCATCAGCCAACAGCCTCTCCAAGTACTCACGATCGTGCGCGTTTGCGAGATCATCAATTGAGGCGTGGGGCGGGGAAATCGCCCGCATTCGTTCTGATGGAACCGACGAACGGACGCCGGCCGCTGCACTCACGAGCCTTCCCGGCGCCTCGGGATGACGATTAGGAACATCGTGGGCATCGCATCCCTCTGTAGAAATCACCACAAGTCGGTCATCAGCCGCACGCAACCCCATCACATGATTCTGACCGATGCGGCATCGCAGGTGCGTGCCGTGGTACCGAAAGCATTACTTACGACTAAGTTTCCACCTATGACTGGAGCGTTTCTACACCCGTTCGCACGTCCTGCTCGGGACTCGTTTATTGAACTCGTTCGCGGCGAGGGATCTCTTCTCTGGGACCGAGACGGCAATGAATACATCGACGCAATGGCAAGCCTCTGGTACTGCAACGTCGGACACGGCCGAACCGAGATCGCAGATGCTGTTGCTGCTCAGATGAGTCAGCTTGAGACGTACTCGTGCTTCGATCCATTCACCAACCCAATGGCAGATGCAATTGCGGAACGTGTTGCAGATCTCAGTCCGATCGACAGCGCCCGAGTGTTCCTCTGCGGGTCTGGTTCTGAGTCAATTGATACCGCCATGAAGTTGGCGCGTCTCACACATGTGCAGGCTGGTCACCCTGAGCGCACGCTCATCATTTCGCGCATGCGGGGCTATCACGGCACAAACTACGGTGGAACGACCGCCCAGGGACTCCCTCCGAACAAAGAAGGCTGGGGTCCTCTCGTACCTGACGTTGTGCAGGTGCCTAGTGACGACATCGAGGCGCTCGCCACGTTGATGGCAGAGCGTTCACATGAAATTGCCGCCGTGCTCTCTGAACCCGTGCAGGGCGCTGGAGGCGTATGGCCTGCCGAGGAGGGTTACTTGAAGTCGCTGAGGAGGCTGTGTGATCAACACGGAGCGCTGCTCATTTTCGATGAGGTCATCACCGGGTTCGGACGTCTCGGCGAGTGGTTCGGATCGATCCACTACGGCGTTACCCCCGACATCATCACATTCGCGAAGGCGGTGACCTCGGGGTACCAGCCTCTCGGAGGTGTCATTGTTGGACCCGCCGTCACCGGGCCCCTCGAATCTGATCCGAACTATGTGCTGAAGACTGGATACACCTATTCAGGTCATGCTTCGGTTGCAGCCGCAGGAATGGTCAACCTCGACATCATCGAACGTGAGAATCTTCTGACGCACGCCAACAGGATCGGCGAACGCCTTTCAACAGGCCTTCGAGCGATGCAATCTGATGGCCAAATCGCTGAGGTCCGGGGCGCCGGCGCAGTCTGGGCGGCAGGGATGCGACCGGATATCAATGCGATGGAAGTCCGAGATCATCTACTCAAAGCAGGGGTCATCGTACGTGCGATCGCCGACCATTCGTGCACGTTCTGCCCACCACTCGTCACCACCGACGAGCAGATTGACAGGGTCGTCGACGCAATGTCGTCGGTACTGACTTCATTAGGAGCGAACTAGACCAATGACTATTGATCTACACGGCAGACGCGCCGTGGTTACCGGTGCAGCAAGCGGTTTTGGAAAAGCGATTACGTTCGCTCTCATCCGACAAGGTGCAACTGTTGTTGCCACTGATGTCAACGATGAGGGACTCGCCCAACTTGCCGAAGAGATCGGGTCAGACGCGTTGCAAACTCACCGACTTGACGTAGGTGACGCCACCGCATGGACCTCATTTACTGCCGACTTTGGGCCGTTCGACCTTGCCCTCCTCAACGCCGGAGTCGCAACCCACCACATTCGCCCGGAAGGGGCTTTACCGGTGCTCGGCCTCGACACCGAGCGTTACCGGACAGTCATGTCAGCAAATATCGATGGAGTCGTCTTCGGGACACAGGCAGTTCTCGAACACATGACCGCCACAGGCTTTGGAGACATCATTGTCACTGCTTCTGTGGCAGGCCTCGTGCCGATTGCTCCCGACCCTGTTTACGGGCTCACCAAGCACGCTGTCGTTGGATTTGTGCGGTCACTTGCTGCTGCTGTTGATCAGCATCTAGAACCACTTGATGTTCACATCAGCGCGGTGTGCCCTGGTTTTGCTGATACGGCGATTCTCACCGACGAATCAAAAACAAATCTGCAGGCGCTGGGCGTTGAACTACTCACCGCAGAGCGAGTTGCTGAAACGATGTTGAGAGCAATTGAAACTCGGGAGAATGGCGCCCAGTGGGTGGTGTGGGGTGGATACGAGGACGAAAAATATGAGTGGAATCAGATTCGGCCACTCATCCCACCTCACATTGCGGGAGACCAATGACATCGGGCAACCCACAACCAGTCTGGGATCCACTCCACCCAGAATTTAGGGCTGACCCGTACCCCTGGTATGAAGCCCTCCGGCGCAGCGATCCTGTTCACCGAATAGACGACTACAACGTCGTGCTCACTCGCCATGACGACGTGTTACGCACACTTCGCGGAGGTGAATTCGCCCGCGACATCGAACAACACGCGGCATCTCCGATCAATAACCCCGTCATGCAACGCCGAAGAGAGCGAAGCGAGCAACGCTCGAAATCAATTCTCAATCTCGACCCTCCCGATCACACACGACTTCGAAAGCTTGTCACCCAAGCCTTTACACCAAAGGCTGTCGATCGACTGCGACACACAACCGAGCAGATGGTGGACGACGTGCTCGATCGAGCTGAGTCCCAAGGCGGTATGGAAGTGATCGACGAGCTCGCGTTCCCGATCCCCTTTCAGGTCATTTCAGCCATGCTCGACATGCCAACGGAGCGTGCCGACGACCTTCGCGACTGGAGTCAGATCCTCACTGCCACTCTCGAGCCCACGACTACCTTGGAAGATCTCGACCGAGCCGATGTCGCTGTCAATCAGCTCATCCCCTACCTGTTTGAGATCATCGAACAACGGCGCGTGAATCTTGGCGACGACGTCGTGTCAGCTTTGCTCACCGCCGAAAGCGAGGGCGACCGACTCGACATGGCCGAACTGATGTCATTTGTCGTCTTGCTCTATGTTGCAGGCCACGAAACAACGGTCAATCTCATTGGAAATGGCCTCCTCGCCCTGCTGGAACATCCCGATCAACTTGAGCGTTGGCGGAATGATCCAACTCTTGATGCATCAGCGATCGATGAACTCCTACGCTTTAACGGCCCAGTGCAAAACACAGTGCGAGTCCCGCTTACACCCGTGACATATGTCGGAATTGATGACGAGCCGATCATTGTTGAACCAGGCCATCTCGTGACGACTTGCCTCGGCGCTGCGAACCGTGACCCAGCAATCTTCGAACAGCCGGACGAGCTTCGTCTTGATCGTCCAAACGCGCAACGCCATCTTGCGTTTGCGTCTGGCATTCACTATTGCCTCGGGGCGTCACTCGCGCGTATGGAGGCAACCGTTGCGCTGACCAGGCTGATCCGACGCTTTGAACACATCTCGCTCATCGGAGAACCAACTTGGCGAGATCGATATACCATCCGTGGCGTCAACCACTTCGAGATCGAACTCGGTTAGCAATTACGGCCGCTGTAAGAGGTCGATGAGAGAACTTGTATCCCAACGACTTCCACCACGCTGGTCGACCTGCCGATAGAACTGCTCAACGAGAGAAGCCACCGGCAGCCGGGCGCCATTTCGAGAGGCCTCATCAAGGCAAATTGAGAGGTCCTTGAGCATCCATTCGACTGCAAAACCAAAGTCAAATTCGCCCTCAGCCATCGTGGTGGCGCGGTTATCCATCTGCCAACTTTGAGCAGCACCTTGGCCGATGACATCAACGACTTCATCAACTTCGAGGCCGGCCCGCTGTGCAAACGACACCCCTTCGGCGAGGCCTTGCAGAAGCCCAGCAATACAAATTTGGTTCACCATCTTGGTGAGTTGTCCAGATCCAACGGGGCCCATACGCCGACACCGCTTCGCGTACGCCGCCATTGCGACAGCAGCCTGCTCGTACACCTCCGGGTCATCGGCACCACACATCACCGTCAGGGCTCCATTTTCGGCTCCCGCCTGGCCGCCTGATACCGGGGCATCGACAAACCCAACGCCGGCTTCAGCACATTGCGCCGCAAGTTCGCGGGCAAGTCCCGCAGATGCAGTCGTGTGGTCCACGAGGATGCTTCCCGGTTCCATCGCCGCAAGACAGCCAGATTCACCGAGCACAACCTCACGCACATCATCGTCATTGCCAACGCAAACAAACACGATTGACGCGCCTTCGGCCGCTTCGGCTGGAGTTGGAGCGGCACGATTGCCGTGCAAGGCAACCCATGCAAGGGCTTTCGAGGCGGTTCTGTTGTACACCGTAACGGGGTGGCCCTGTTTCGCGAGGTGACGAGCCATCGGCGCGCCCATCACGCCAAGACCACAAAAAGCGACAGGTGAGGGGGATGTTGTCATACCCCGATTTTGACATGCTCAGCAAGAGCGGGCGTGCACCCCTATCTACTTCTTGGCAGCTGCCTTCTTGGCCTTCTTCGCAGGTTTCAGCACACCCTTCGACAGAGCCTCATCGAGATACTCCTCGGCCGCCTCTGCCGACACCTTCAGCGCAGGCGCAATTTCGCTGATCAGGTTGACACGAGCACGCTCGTACATCGTTCGCTCAGCAGCCGACAAGGCAGCGTCACGATTACGAGCAGCAAGATTTCGGACGACCTCAGCGACCTGGTAGACGTCACCTGATTTGAGCTTCTCTTGATGATTCTTGAAACGACGGCTCCAGTTTGATGGAACGCGTGGGTCTGGTTTTGCGAGCACGGACACAAGGTCCTCAAGCTCATCTGGAGATACGGGAGGCCGAACGCCGACCTCATCGGCCTTCTCCACAGGGACTTTCAACGTCATCTCATTGATCACCGTCTCGAGAATGAGATACTCCCGCTTCTCTCCGAAGGCTTCCATTTTCTTGGTGCCCTTCACCACACATGCTCCATGCTGTGGGTAAATGACCGTCTCGCCCTTCTTGAACTTCACGTTGTCCTCTCGATGGTGCTCGAACCGCATACGGGTATTCCGGCTCTTTGAGGGTATCGCGCCCCCGGCAGGATTCGAACCTGCGCGCTACGGATTAGAAAGCCGTTGCTCTATCCTGACTGAGCTACGGGGGCATCTAGTTGTCAAATTGCTCTTTGAGAATAGCGCCGACAGTTCGACGCATCATCACGACTCCAGCAGGCGTTTCCGGAGGAGATCAAGTGCTGAGATCACTGACAGTTGGCGCATCATGTCACGATCGCCTGGCATTGTGACGTGGGCACTCCTGACGCGGTCTGGTTCGCCCTCTGGTAGAACCACTGCAGCAAAGAGTGTTCCAGGGCGCATTCCGTCTTGTTCCGATGGACCGGCAACACCGGTCAGCGCAAGACCGACGTCGGATTGAAGCACCTTGCACACACCCTCTGCCATCTCAATTGCTGCTTCTTCTGTAACGACCGGCCCCTCTGACACGTCGAGTAAATCGAACTTCACATCACTGGCGTACGACACAACGGCACCACGAAAGACCTCACTCGCCCCCGGCACTCCCGTCAAGCGACCTGCCACCAAGCCACCGGTGACAGATTCTGCAAGCCCTAAGGACCATCCCCGATCGCGCAACAAATTGAGCACTACTGACTCCATCGTGTCGCTATCGACACCGAATACTTGATTCCCCAGCACTCCACGAATTCGTTCCTCCCAAGGGGCAAGGAGCTCCGACGCGGCTGCAGCATCTGGAGCACGACCGGTGAGACGAACCTTGAGCCCTTCCCATCCGCTGGCGAGGAACGCAAGTGTCGGGTTACCCACTTCATCAAGATCGTGGATGATGTCGTCGAGGCGTTCATTCAAGCCACTCTCGCTCTCACCCCATGTGCGTAATGTGCGGCTGGCGATTGTCCAACGTTCTCCGGATCGCTGCTGAAGGTCAGGTAAGATTGCTCGCTCATACATCTCTCGCATCTCATGCGGCACGCCGGGCACGGCATACACAACCCGTTCGACTGGCCCAGAAGGAGTGTCAATTGTGACGGGACAGATCAGACCCGGAGCAGTACCCCTCGTCTGAGGGATGATGGAAGCCCCTTCAGGCACCATCGCCTGCCGCAAATTATTTTCTGGCATCGTTCGATTTCGTGATGTGAACAAATAGCGAATGACGTCAGCCACATCTTCGTCAAGATGTAAGTCAACTCCCATCACGTCAGCAATCGCTTCACGGGTGAGATCGTCATGAGTGGGACCAAGCCCCCCACACATAATCACGGCGTCGGCCTCGTCGAGCATGCGCCGCAGATGTCCAGTGATCCGTCCAATGTTGTCACCAACTTTGACTTGCGACAACGAATCAAATCCGTGCATCGCCAGGTTCTCACCTAGCCATGACGAGTTGGTATCAACGATTTGCCCCAACAGGAGTTCGGTACCGACTGCCAACACATCACAACGCATCTTTGTCCCCGTTCACTCGTTTGTCATTCGGCTTGAGATGAGGTACTGAGCCCCGCTGACGAGCGCTAGCGCCACGGCGAGCCAGAGCAGACCCATCCACAACCAGGTGTGATCAGCTGCAAACCATGGCCACAGCGCAAAGCCGACGGCTAACTGCTGCACCACGGTCTTGTACTTCGCAAGCTTCGAAGCCGGCACGCTCACACCCTTCGACCCAACCAGCACCCGGTACACGCTGATCACCAGCTCGCGTCCGGCTATTAACAGCACCGGCAACAACGGAAAGACGTCACGACTGACCAGAGTAAACATCGCTCCGAGCACGAGAACTTTGTCAGCAAGTGGATCGAGAAAGGCGCCGGTTGATGTCGTGCCATGCCGGCGAGCAACCCAACCATCAATTCCGTCGCTGACACTTAGAGCGAACCACAACAGATACGCAACCCACGCTCCACGTTGGTGGTCAGGTATGACAAGAAACATGACCGGTGACAGCACGAGGCGACCGGCAGTGATTGCGTTAGCCCAAGTTGCAAGCGCATTTGGATCCACTGGCACTACAGCGACTCCTCATCGTCATCATCGGGAATTGTCCCTCCAACTGCAACGAGATCAGGGCCCCATGCTTCTTCAATCTTGACCTCAACGAACGAGCCGACAGCATGTGATGGGTCGATATGGATCACACCGTCAATTTCGGGAGCTTCTCGATGACTTCGACCCACGCCGCGCTCATCAACGAGCACGTTGACATGTTCCCCAATGAGAGCATCGCGTCGGCGGGCAGTAATTGCGTCTTGCATCTCAGTGAGTTCGGCAAGGCGTTCGTTCATGAGGCGGGGATCAACTTGACCGTCCAGGTCATAGGCATATGTGCCAACCTCACGACTAAAGGAGAAGAATCCACACCAATCGAGATCAGCTTCCTCGACGAACTCAACCAATGCCGCGTGGTCGTCATCGGTCTCGCCTGGATAGCCGACAATGAAATTCGACCGCATCGTTGCATCTGGCCGAACTGAGCGAATTTCAGAAATTCGCTTCAAGAAACGATCACCGTCTCCCCAACGCCGCATCCTCCGAAGCAGAGGTTTGCTGACGTGTTGCAGTGACAAGTCAAAATATGGCACCTGCGTTCCAAGAATGACCTCAACTAACTCGTCGGTGAGATCACTTGGGTAGAGATACAACAAGCGAACACGTTCAGCCTCTGTGGAGACGGCGCGCACCAGTGGAACAATGGCACCTGCACCTAGTTCGTCTGGCCGATCAATTCCATATGACGCGAGATCCTGTGCAACAAGGACAATTTCCTTCGCCTGAAGTGATTGGACTTCAGCCAAGATCGAATCAGTATCCCGACTTCGCTGGCTTCCTCTAAACGATGGAATTGCACAAAAACCACATGACCGATTGCAGCCCTCTGCAACCTTCACGTACGCCCATGGGCGTTGGGATGGGGGCCGCTGCAAATTCAGCAAGTCCATCGTTGGCATTGGTGCTTCAGAAACGGGAATGAGACGCCGTTGTTGCTGCTCGGTAATGGCGCCCCCGAACCCAACCACTGCGTCAACTTCTGGGAGTTCTGCAGCCAGTTCATCTCCATAACGCTCAGCCATGCACCCCGTCACAACAAGGCGTGATCCGCTCGGACGGAGCTCATTAAGTTGGAGAATGACATCAATCGACTCTTTTCGAGCCTCTTCGATAAACGCACAGGTATTCACCACAACGACTTCAGCCGCCGACGGATCGTCAGTCGGCGACAGGCCGTCGTGAAGGAGAGTTCCGACAATTTTGTCCGAGTCGACCTGATTCTTGGGACAACCAAGCGTCTCAACGTAAAAACGGCCGCTTCCCTGTGCTGTCACCTTCCTGACACTATCCGTCAGGCGCAGGACTTCTGTGGGTGGACTAGCGAAGTACGACGAGCGGGCAAGAGTCGCAGACGCCTAGATCTGGCCGTTCTGACGCAAAAGTTCGAACTCTTCAACCGTCATCAAGACCGAACGAGCCTTTGAACCCTCACTGGGCCCAACAACACCGCGCTGTTCCAACAGGTCCATGATGCGACCCGCACGAGCAAACCCAACTTTTAGCTTGCGTTGCAACATTGAAGTCGAACCAAGTTGGCTGCGAACAACAAGTTCAACTGCCTGACGCATGATGACCGCATCTTCATCATCATCTCCTGAGGAGAAGGCGTGGGCGTCAGAGGTGACGTCGCTGAAGTCAGGCACACCCCCTGCGGCACCACCTGCGCTCGAGGCTCCATCGCCTTCGACTTCACTTGAATAGATCGGTTCGGGTGCCTGCGCCCTCCAATGCTCAACAACGTGGCGCACCTCTTCCTCACCGACCCAGGATCCCTGAATGCGGTTTGCGACCGATGAGTTGCCCGGCAGCAACAGCATGTCGCCCTGCCCAACAAGCTTCTCAGCACCGGGCTGGTCGAGAATCACTCGTGAATCGGTGAGGCTTGAGACCGCAAACGCCATGCGAGCAGGCACGTTCGCCTTAATCACTCCAGTAATCACGTTCACCGAAGGACGCTGCGTTGCAACGATGAGGTGGATCCCGACCGCCCTCGCCTTCTGTGCAATCCGGGTGATTGATTCTTCAACGTCGCGAGCTGCGACCATCATCAAATCGTTTAATTCGTCGACCACGATGACGATGTACGGCATGTGCTCGTACTCAGACGCATCTCGACCAGCGGGCACCTGCAAGTTGCCTTTGATGACTGCCGTGTTGTATCCGGTGATATCCCGGTATCCGCATTCCGAGAGAGCGTCATATCGGCGCTCCATTTCTTTGACCGCCCAACCGAGCGCGTTCGCTGCCTTCTTGGGATTAGTAACTGGCTGAGTGAGAAGGTGGGGCAAGCGCTGGTACTGCCCCATTTCAACCTGCTTAGGATCGATGAGGATGAGACGAACCTGATCCGGAGTTGTTCGCATCAATAGCGACGTAATGATGCAGTTGATTCCACTTGACTTACCGGCGCCGGTCGCGCCAGCGATCAGCATGTGAGGTGTTGTTGCGAGATTGAGAAATACTGCCTTACCCGCAATATCTTTACCGATCGCTACCTCAAGCGGATGAGCTGCTTTCTTCGCTTCATTCGACACGAGCAGATCACCAAGTGCAACCAGCTGCCTACGAGCATTTGGAACTTCAACACCGATTGCCGAGCGCCCGGGAATTGGGGCAAGAATTCTTACGTCGGTTGCAGCCATCGCATACGCAATGTCTTTTTGAAGGCTTGTCACTTTTGCGACTTTGACACCCGGACCGAGCTCTAGTTCGTAACGCGTCACCGTCGGACCAACAGTGAAGCCAGCCAGCTGTGTCTCGACTCCGTGCTGTGCGAGAGACTCCTGCAAGGTGTCACCACGAGCCTCCACCGACTTCATATCAACCGACTGCTCACCGGTTCTTTCCAACAGCGCCATCGATGGAAGACGCCATTCGCCGGGACGAACAGGAGTTGTAGGAGCAGGAGTCGTCTCAGGCTGTGTCGCTCTTGGCTGCTCCGCCCGCTTCTTACGGGGAGTTTTGGGCTTCGGTTCAGCAAACTCATCGTCATCTGCCCCGTCATAGAGTGCAGGCGCAACCGAAAGCGGGTCAAGAGCGACATTCGGCTCATCAACCTCCTCGTCGTACTCTTCACGCTCACGGCGACGCTCTTCGGCGCGTTCACTCTGCAGTGTGGCGAGGTTTGACAGTGAGCGCTTGAGGAGCTGCGCGACCGGACGGGTACCTGCTGCCGCACCGGTTCCGGCCACTCTCGCCATGCGTTGAAGCGATGCTCCAGTGATTAATGCAAGTGAGGCAATAAAGAGCGCGATGAGCAACACAATTGCACCAGCCGGCGCAACGAGACGCTGGAGCGGCTCTCCCCCGGCTACACCAAGCAGCCCACCTGCTGACCCGAGACCATCGAGATTCGTGAGCGATGTCGGCGTGCGCACAACATGCACAAATCCGAGAAACGAAAGCACTGCCAGTGCCCAACCAATTCCGACACGGAGTGGAGATTGCGGCTCATGATCTCTAAGGATCGCTACCCCACTACCAATGAGAACAACTGGCAGCAGGTGCCGGCCGACACCTAAAAACCAGCCAAGGAAGGTTCCCGCACCGTCCCCAGCCGGCCCCGCAAGCGAGAACCACACCGCCAACACGAGCAGAACACCGATTGCGATGAGAGCGATACCAAGTAAACCGCCGTCGTTGCTTGCTGCGGCGTTACGACCACCAGACTGGTTGCCCGCGCTTCGACCACCAGAAGCCTTCTTCGTCGCCCCTTTCTTAGTTGTTGAGGGGCGCGACTTTGGAGCGTTTCCACCTTTGGTCATGCGCCTCTAACGGTACCAACGCGGCACCACCCGATTCAGCCATACCCAGCTACGAGGCCTGGACGCCCAAAATTCGACCATCGCCGGACAGCAATACGAGCAGGGTTCCGCCCTTTTCGTTGACGACAGTTGCGTCGATCACCGTCGAACCGGTTCCGGAGCCCTGGATCGCGACATCAGCAATGACAGGAGTCGACAGCTCATCATCGATTTGCTCAAAAAGATCCTCGGCGTTGATCGAGATTGCTGATGCTCGAAAGGTTGCGCCCTCAGCAGACAGCGTCTCGCCATCTGAGGTCAAGTCGCCATCTTCCCATCGGAATGTTGTGGCGAACATCCCAAGAACTTCACCGGAATTGTCTTGCTCAGTTTCTGCCAACACCATCGTGACGCCTCTCAAGTCAGCCGACACTTCGAAATACTCCAGCCCAGTGCCAAGGCGAGTTTCGAGCGCCTCAATTGCTGCCGGGATATCGCCCACGACCGGTCTCGCTACCTCAGGAGAGGACCCGCACCCCAGCAGTCCGATTGCGGAGATCACTGAGATGAGCGTTAATCGCATCAAACTTCCATCACAACAGGAACAATCATTGGCCGACGCTTTGTTCGCTGGTTCACGAACCGGCCGGCAGACCTTCGCACCTCGCGTTCGAGAGCTTCGACATCGTTCGTCCCATCGGCAAGCGCACGTTCAACCGCTGCTGCAACCGTGTCACATGCTTCATCAAGAAGGTCTTCAGCTTCGGGTGCATACACCCATCCACGAGTGATGATCTCAGGACCAGTAAGCACTGTCGCAGTCTGAACATCAACCGTAACAACCACCACGACAACGCCCTCTTCCGCCAGCGCCCGCCGATCTCGGATCACACCAGTGCCAACGTCACCGATAATTCCGTCGACATAGACATATCCAGCGGGAACGTGATCAGCATGCCCGGCACCATCGTCATCAAGAACCAGCACATCACCGTCTTCGCAGAGAAGTACACGATCGTCGGCAATTCCCATCTGGCGTCCAAGTGCAGCATTCGCCACAAGGTGCCGGTACTCACCATGGACCGGAACGAACCAGTCTGGTTGCACAATTGAAAGGTAGGTCTTGATGTCGTCAGCTTGAGCATGTCCAGTGGCGTGAACATCAGCAACTCCTGAATGAACGACCTTGGCGCCACGGCGCAGCAAACCGTCGATGACCTGGTTGACGTTGTGCTCATTACCCGGAATTGCGTGACTCGATAGCACGACAGTGTCGGTGTCACTCAACTTCACAAATCGATTTTCTCCTCGAGCAAGCAGTCCCAGCGCCGACATCGGCTCTCCCTGGCTTCCGGTTGAAATCACACAAATTTCACCAGGCGGGTATTGATCAATGTCCTCGACATCGATCAGCGCAGCATCAGGAATTGAAATCACCCCAAGATCTCGTCCGAGTCGAACGTTCTTGCGCATACTCAGGCCAAGCGTCGCCACCTTGCGTCCTGCCGCTATCGCCGCATCGGCAATTTGCTGAATTCGATGGAGGTGGCTGGCGAAACTGGCGGTAATAATTCGCCGACCTTGATGTTCTGCAAATACCTGCCGAAGAACTCCACCTACCGATGTTTCACTGGGAGCGAATCCAGGCTCTTCGGCATTTGTTGAATCCGCAAGCAATAGCCGAATTCCCTCAGATCGAGCGATTTCACCTAATCGAGCTAGGTCACATCGACGACCATCAACTGGGGTGAGATCGAGTTTGTAATCACCTGAGTGCAGAATGACGCCTTGACCAGTTCGCACAACGATCGCATGAGCATGTGGCACAGAGTGGGTAACAGGTACAAACTCAACCTCGAAGGGGCCGATGGTGACCCGGTCACCGTCGTTCGTCGGCACAAAATCAACCCGCCCGAGGAGCCCTGCCTCCTCAATACGATTTCGCGCAAGTCCGAGCGTCAACTGTGACCCATAAATCGGAAGCGGCGTGTCGCGACGGTCGCCGATGCCGTGCTCATCTCGAAGAAGGAACTGGATACCGCCCACATGGTCTTCATGACCATGAGTTGCAACAAGACCTTCAATCGCCGACGCATGTTCACGCAAGTAGGTGAAGTCCGGAAGCACGAGGTCGATGCCATGCATATCCGCGGAGGGGAACATGATCCCGCAATCGATAACAATGATTGAGCGCTCGTTGCCTTCGCCCTGTTCGATCGCAAGACAGTTTCGGCCAATCTCGCCGAGACCTCCAAGGATGACTATTCGTACCGGTTCAGCCACGCGCCGTCACCAGCTCGGCGTAAATCCGACGCGCCTCATCTTCTAGGCCTTCGGGAGCATCACCGAGAGGAAGCCGACATTGACCCACGTTGAATCCGAGTGTTCGCATCATTGCCTTTGAAGGGATCGGATTCGGGGCGACATCGCCGGTTTCAAACGCGAAACTTGGCAGCATGCGCTGGTTAACAGCAATTGCAGTCGCAAGATCACCTGCCGCAAGCGCCTCAAACATCTGCACGTGATCCGGGGCTGTCCAGTGCGTCGCCACCCCAATGGTCCCGACAGCACCAACAGACAGCAGAGGAAGGGTAAGGCCGTCATCGCCGCTGTAGACCTCAAAATGAGCAGGGGCCTCGCGAATGAATCGAGCAGTCTCTGCGGGATTTGCTGCTGCATCTTTCAACCCGATGACGTTTTTCTCATCGTGAGCCAAGCGCAGGAGTACATCTGTCGAGACTTTTCGTCCTGTGCGGACGGGGATGTCATAGATGATTTGCGGCAGGTCAACCGCCTGAGCGATTGACCGCAAGTGCTGTTCGATACCGGACTGCGAGGGACGGTTGTAATACGGGCAGAGCGAGAGAATTCCGTGCACTCCGAGTGCTTTCGCCCTCACGGACAGGTCAACAGAGTGCGCCGTGTCGTTTCCGACTGTTCCCGCAATGACGGGGACGTCAACCGCCTCAACGACCGCTGCAAACATCGACAGTTTCTCGTCATCGGACAACGTCGGCGACTCGCCTGTTGTGCCACAAACGACAAGACCCTCGTTCCCTTCATCCACAAGTCGACGGGCGAGCTGTTGAGCAACATCAAGATCGACACTGCCGTCCTGAGCGAACGGAGTGATCAGCGCAGTAAGAATTCGTCCAAATGTCGGCGATGGCATGCAGTCAAGAGACTAGTGACCGGTCAGCGGGTCGCCATGCTCAGGCGACGTCAGCACCAAGTTCGAACTTGAGATATTCAGACCCAGTATCTTCCCAATCCTCGAACTGGATGACGTTCATCTCTTCAAATCGCCGACGCAACCACGACTCGTTTCGATCAAGGAGTCCCAACTTTTTGCAGTTCGGAACAATCTTCGAGAACAGCATCTGCTGGAACACGTCGCGGGTCGGGTCACGTAGAACGAGAGGGACAACGTCTTTTGGATTCACGCCCTGCTTCTCCCAGACCTCCTGCTGCAAAAAGCGATCTCGCATTCGAATTGCTGCCTCAAATGCAAACTCCTGACGATCCATCAACTCACGGTCAGTCATTTCGGAGTAGACCTCTTTCAGCGAAAGAACACCAAAAGCGACATGGCGCGCTTCGTCGCTCATCACATAACGAAGAAGTTGCTTTAAGAGAGGCTCTTCGGTCATCTGGTGCATGAATCCGAATGCGGCAAGCGCAAGACCTTCGACCATGACCTGCATTCCGAGGTAGGTCATGTCCCAACGAGAATCTTCGATGATGTCGTCGAGCAACATCCGAAGGTGCGCGTTGACCTGGAAACCTCCGCCAAGCTTCTCATCGAGATAACGAGCAAATACCTCAACATGACGGGCCTCATCAACAACTTGTGTTGCGGCGTACAACTTGGCGTCATACCAGGGCACCGTCTCGGTAATTTTTGCAGTACAAAGCAGTGCGCCCTGTTCACCGTGCAGGAATTGCGACAGAGTCCAGCGACGACTGTCAATTCCGAATTCGAGCCACTCTTTATCGCCCCACTTCTCGACAACAGTTCCGGCGTAATGATCGGGACTGAGCCCCGCCGAGAACGCTGCCTGATCAGATGTCACGACCTCATCGAGTTCGACCTCAGTATCCCATGGGAGATCAGTTGTGCCGTTCCACTGACCGACCTTTGCTTTCTCGTACAGCTTGCGAAGCTGTGGCCGAGCGAGGGAATAGTCCCATGTGAAGATCGCGTCTGCATTGTCTTTTACGACATGCTCGACTTCGTCAACATCGACGTTCGAAACCGAAAGAATGGCCTCAATGTCATTGATCTCATCTCGGCCGATGATGTCTGAATTTGCCGCGTGACCGACTGGCTGTTCTGTGGTGCTCATGAGTTACTCCTATGTGTGAGGCATGACCGAGTCAAAGCTGTGCTCATTCAGGGTCACGGAAGAAATAAGTGGATAGAGAAATTGCGATGCGGTTGCCGCGTTCGTGAGGTCAACAGACTCATCGGGAGACAAGAAATGCGACACCGTTAAGCGAACGACAAGATCAATGAGGCGGTGAGCCGACTTGTGGCCGATGAGCGGCTCCAGGTGTGGAGCAAGAGCACCTGTCGCCATGCGAATAATTCTCGGCAACCCGGCCGCTGTGAGTTGCCCCAGCGCCTCACCTGGTTCAGAACTCAACATCATCGCGAGGTGATCATCGGCCTTCAACAAAATTGAGGCCGATACGACGCTTCGAACAACAATGGCTTCAACCGTTGTTGCACCCTCGATTTCTGCGACAACATCGCCAAAAAACTGGTGAAGTTCACGAACTCTCAGTGCTTCAAATAGAACGTCACGGCCGCCTGGGAAGAGCCGGTACACCGTTGCCCTCGAAACACCTGACTCTCTGCAGATGTCATCGATCGTGACCTTCGAGAAGCCAAGCCGGTGACTACACCGCAGGGCGGCGTCGAGAACAGCGTCCTCGGATTCTGCCAATCCTCGCCGGAGTGTGCCATCTGTCACATATGAGACACTATTGCTCTAAATGTCTCAGCGCAAGTCGTGGGCTCAGCATTCCCTAGTCGGGCAGCACATACTCGGCATACCGTGCGCGGAGGTCTTTCTTCGAGAACTTTCCGACGCTCGTCTTGGGTACCTCGTCAATGAACTCAACTGCATCAGGCAACTGCCAGCGCGCAACGCGATCGCGTAAAAAGTTGAGCACTTCCTCGGCAGAAATCTCGCTGCCCTCCGACCGCACAACACATGCCAACGGGCGCTCCGACCAACGGGGGTGAGGAACTCCGACGACGGCCGCTTCCGCAATCCCGGGATGCGACATCAGTTCATTCTCGAGTTCAACCGAAGAAATCCATTCACCACCCGACTTGATGAGATCTTTTGTACGATCGAGCAGTCGCACTCGGCCTCGCTCGTCGACGCTTGCGACATCACCTGTCCGCAACCAGCCATCGGAGGTGAAACTTTCGTTCGCCCGCTCGTCGTTGTAATAGGTGGCTGCGATCCAGTTTCCACTCACCTGCAACTCACCGCTCGACTCGCCATCCCACGGAACCGGATCTTGGGAGTCTGGGTCAACAACTCTCATCTCGACACCGAACGAGATGCGACCAACCGTCGTGCGCAATTCAGCCTGTTCATCATTTGGCAAATCGCGCTGATCAGCATCGAGGTGAGAAACTGCACAAATCGGGCTCGTTTCGGTCATTCCCCACGCTTGCAATAGCGGAAGTCCTGTCATCTCCCGATAACCCTCAGACAACCCTCGCGGAACGGCCGAACCACCACAAGGAATTGCTCGTAAGCAGGAGGTATCACGACCCTCAAGTTCGGGAAGCACCTGCATCCAGATAGTGGGCACACCGGCGGCGAGCGATACGCGTTCCTCGACAATCAGATTCGCTAGCGCCTTCCCTGAAAGGTCTGCGCCTGGCATCACCATTTTCGCGCCGGTTGCCACACCTGCATGCGCCAGCCCCCAGGCGTTTGCATGAAACATTGGTACGACCGGAAGCACGACATCAGATTCCCGCGCGCCAAGAGAATCAGCCGTCATTGTCCCCATCGTGTGAAGGAAGGTACTGCGGTGCGAGTACACAACTCCCTTGGGATTGCCCGTCGTGCCTGAGGTGTAACACATGCTTGCTGCACGGTGCTCATCGACAGGCTTCCACTCGATAGGAGAAGAGCCTGCGAGAAGTTCCTCGTAGTTGAGAAGTTCAAACCCTGATAGGTCGTCAGGGATATCACCGTCACCGTCATCGATCAGCACAAGGTGTCGTAACCGTTCAAACGTTGGCAATAGCGGTGCAAGCAGCGGTAGCAACGAGCGATCGACAAAGATGACCTCGTCGTCTGCATGATTAACGATGTAGGTGAGTTGCTCGGGGAACAGCCGGATATTCAATGTGTGAAGGACCCGACCAGTGCATGGCGCAGCAAAATACAACTCAAGATGCTGGGCGGTGTTCCATGAGAACGTTGCAACCCGCCCGTAATCAGAGATCTCTAATGCATCGAGCACCCCACCAAGCTGTCGAGTTCTCATTGCCCACTCCCCATACGTGGTGCGGTCACGACCCTGCGTCGTTGCGGTAACGATCTCTTTGTGGGGGTGATAGCGCTCGGCCCGATCAAATAGATGAGAGATATTCAGTGGTACGTCTTGCATTAATCCACGCATGTCGGGAAACGCTAATCGACAGAGAAACTCAGGTCATAGGGCAGACAGATATCGTCGAGGTGTGACTGCCAACCCCCCCGATACGACAACCCTTCGTCCTCGCTGGGCTCCACTGTCGATCGCTGCGTTTGTGGCGCTGGTCGTCTGTACCAATATCGCAGCAATTACTTGGGCGCGACTCGTGCTCTCTTCACCAGAAACATTGCTTGCGCTGTCATCACGAAACCGATATCTCGCACTCGCGCTTGGGACCGATATCAGTGGAATCTCCTACTGGCTCATCGGCTCTCTTCGTATTGCCTTAGCATTCGCTGTCTGCCATCTTGCAGGACGCGCATACGGCGATCGAATCCTCGCCATGTTCATCAAATACCTCGGGATGGATCAGCCCACGATCGACCGCTTGCAATCAGGTTTTGCTCGGGCCGATTGGGCACTCATCCCATTTTTCGTCGGCTCAAACATTGTTGCTGCGATTAGTGGAATTCAGCGGACTCGACCAGGTCGTCTTGCCGCCCTCGTTGCTCTCGGACTCATCGCTCGACTAGCCCTCATTCAATGGCTTGCAAACGTCTTTGAGGAACAACTCACCGACGCCATCAACCTCCTCCAGAAGTATTCGTGGTGGTTTGTCGGCGGATCGGTCATCCTCGTCGTACTCACGAATAGTCGGAATGCAAGGCGGTCGTAGACCGAACAAACAAACGGTTGAGCAAGCGCAT
>Ga0222714_10001567_pt1 | contig 25660 bp, 23 predicted proteins | sample C33_3DmetaG_FD_165048 | JGI IMG/M metagenome (GOLD analysis project Ga0222714, IMG submission 165048) | Estuarine water microbial communities from San Francisco Bay, California, United States - C33_3D | ecosystem: Environmental > Aquatic > Marine > Unclassified | place: USA: California...
GAGTCCGTTCAGAATGGCCAGACTCTAGGAAAATCGGTTGACTTTTGAGGGTTAGGAGGCGGTCGATGGATCGAAATGAGGATTCTGGATAATACCGAGTCGATTACCAAACGGATCCGTGACTGCAGCCGCCTTTATGCCATCACCTACATCAACGATGGGATCGAGCAAACTTGCACCTAGGACAACTAATCGTTGAAACACCGCTTCACCATAAGCAACGAGGCCGTGAACAACCTTTTCACCGAGTTAATTCTAGGAACGGTTGTGGATGGGAACTGGCCTGGTCGTTGGATTGGCGAAGTGCGCAAGGGCTGGCGCCTTTCCTAATCACATAACTCCACTCGAATCTGGCAGCAGCGAGATGGTCAAATCTGGTGAGGCCTTCTTTCTTCGCATTTCCTTCACCTAGGTGCCTTGTCCGTATTCTCATTAAAGATTTACCGAATGTTTAAGGCAAGGTCACTGAAAGACATTGAAATTCCGTTTTTCGGAATAATTCGGCTCAAATAAAAATATTTCTTGCACATTTGGTACGGGCGTGTTTAGAATACGCCACCAATCATTTTTTGGAACTTTTCGTACCACTTTTGGAGAAATCATGAGCAACACATCACCGCAAGTACCCTCTGGTCCCCAGCGCATGACGCCGTCTGAGGCTTTCGTCGAAACCATGGTCGCGCGTGGCGTGAAGACCATGTTCGGCATCATGGGCTCCGCCTTTATGGACGCCATGGACATTTTTGCCCCGGCTGGCATCACCCTAATTCCCGTCGTGCATGAGCAAGGCGCGGGTCACATGGCCGACGGTTATGCCCGCGTCAGCGGTCGCCACGGTGTGGTGATTGGCCAAAACGGCCCTGGCATAAGTAACTGTGTGACGTCAATCGCGGCGGCATTCTGGGCGCACAGCCCGGTCGTGATCATCACGCCCGAGACTGGCACGATGGGTATGGGTTTAGGTGGCTTCCAAGAGGCGAACCAGTTGCCCATGTTCCAAGAGTTCACCAAGTACCAGGGTCACGTGAACAACCCCAAGCGCATGGCTGAGTACACCGGCCGTGTGTTTGACCGCGCAATTTCCGAAATGGGCCCCACTCAGTTGAACATTCCCCGTGATTACTTCTACGGCGAAATCACCTGCGAAATTCCCGCCGAACAAAAGATCGAGCGTGGCGCTGGTGGTGAGAATAGCTTGAACGAAGCGGCTGAATTGTTGGCGACTGCCAAGTTCCCAGTGATTCTGTCAGGCGGCGGCGTGGTGATGGGCGATGCAGTCGCAGAATGCCAAGCTTTGGCTGAGCGCCTGGGTGCACCCGTGGTGACCGGCTATCTGCGTAACGACGCGTTCCCAGCCAGCCACCCCCTGTGGGCGGGTCCTTTGGGTTACCAAGGCTCGAAGGCTGCCATGAAGTTGATCGCACAAGCTGACGTGGTCGTGGCATTGGGTTCACGCATGGGCCCATTCGGCACATTGCCACAGCACGGTTTGGATTACTGGCCGAAAGAAGCCAAGATCATTCAGGTGGAAGCCGATCACACCAACTTGGGCTTGGTGAAGAAAATTTCTGTGGGTATTTGCGGCGACGCGAAAGCCGCTGCCAAAGCCATTACCGCCCGTTTGGATGGTAAGACCTTGGCCTGTGATGCAACCAAGGAAGCCCGTGCGAAAACCATCGCCACTGAAAAAGCTGCGTGGGAAAAAGAACTCGACGAGTGGACCCACGAGCGCGACGCTTACAGCCTGGACATGATCGAAGAGGCCAAAGGCGAGAAGCCTTTCAGCGGTGGCGAGTACTTGCACCCCCGCCAGGTGTTGCGTGAGTTGGAAAAAGCAATGCCCAAGCGCGTGATGGTGTCAACGGACATCGGTAACATCAACTCGGTTGCCAACAGCTACCTGCGCTTTGACGAGCCACGCAGCTTCTTTGCACCCATGAGCTTCGGTAACTGCGGTTACGCATTGCCAACCATCATTGGCGCCAAGTGTGCTGCACCTGATCGCCCCGCTATTGCTTACGCTGGTGACGGTGCTTGGGCTATGAGCATGGTTGAGATCATGACTGCGGTTCGCCACAATATTCCGGTGACGGCTGTGGTGTTCCATAACCGCCAATGGGGTGCGGAGAAGAAGAACCAGGTTGACTTCTACAACCGCCGTTTCGTGGCCGGTGAGCTCGAGAGCGAAAGCTTCGCGGGCATGGCGAAAGCCATGGGTGCGGAAGGCATCATTGTCGATAAGCTGGAAGACGTCGGTACCGCGTTGAAGAAGGCGGTCGATATGCAGATGAACGAAGGCAAGACATGCGTGATCGAAATCATGTGTACCCGCGAATTGGGTGACCCGTTCCGCCGCGATGCGCTGGCGAAACCCATCCGTTTGTTGGACAAGTACAAAGACTTCGTTTAAAGCAAACCCACTGGGCTAACCTGTCATGCGCCGTTGTGCGTTGGGCAGGTTGGCCCTTTTTTATTGTTAAGACTGCAACACCATGATCACCGAATTAGCCGCGCGCGCGAAACTGTCCCCCAAACGTATCGTCTTACCTGAGCTGGCAGACGCCCGTGTTCGCGAGGCAGGCTTGAAGGCACATGCGGATGGTGTGGCACAGGTCATTTTTGTCGGTCCTTCAGCTGACGCAACCCGCGGGGGCGGGACCCTCTGGCCCGCCGATTTGGCGATTCGCGACCCGAAAACGGATGAACACCGCTACCGATTAGCGAAAGCATTACAAGTCTGCCGTGCCAAGGAGAACCTCAGCATTGAGGACGCTTTGAAGCGCATTGAAAATCCCTTGACCTTCGCCGCCATGCTTGTACGCGAGGGTGATGCTGACGGCATGGTGTGCGGTGCAATAACGACCACTGTAGAAGTGGTGCGCGCGTGCATTCAACTGATCGGCGTCGCTGCGGGTACCCCGTTGGTGTCGAGCTTTTTCTTAATGCATAAAGCGGGCGATGCCACACAACCTGCGCAGCAATTTGTATTCACGGATTGCGGTTTGGTCATTGACCCAAGCGCACAAGAGTTGGCACATATTGCCAGTGCAGCGGCAAACAGTGCCCGGCAACTCATGGCTGTTGAGCCGAAGTTGGCGATGTTGTCTTTTTCAACCGCTGGCAGCGCACGGCACGAGCGAGTGACCAAGGTGCAAGAGGCCACCGCACTGCTGCGCGATTTACGCCCCGACCTAAAGGTCGACGGCGAGTTACAACTCGATGCTGCTTTGGTCCCTACGATTGCGGCGCGTAAGATCCCCGATTCCCAAGTCAATGGCGATGCCAACGTATTGGTGTTCCCCAATTTGGATGCGGGCAATATTGGCTACAAGTTGGCTGAGCGTTTGGGGGGATTCACCGCCTTGGGCCCTCTGTTGCAGGGGTTGAAGAAACCTGCCAACGATCTGTCAAGGGGCTGTTCAGCTGAGGACGTCTACGGCGTAATCTGCACGACGGTGGTGCAAGCACAGCCCTAATCAGCGGCGTTTGCGCAAGGCGCGTTGCGCCTCAAAGCCCACCTTCAAGATGTTGGCGATACTCTGTGTTTGAACAATGTGTGTATCGGTCCAGCCAAGACAATGGCGGTAGTACACACTGAGGTCCAAGCCAACACCCAACCCCATCACAGCCACTGAACCAGCGCGTTCAATTTGCCGTAGCACGGTGCGTAAATGGTGGTCGAGATAGTACTCGGCGTTGGTGCGTTGTGTTGCGGTTTCCATTGGCGAGCCATCCGAGACAACCATCACCAAACGCTGGGTAACAGGCAAAGCCATCAAGCGGCCTGCAGCCCATTGAACGGCTTCCCCATCGAGACCTTCACGGTAAAGGTCTGGCTTGAGCAAGGCCGCAATCGAGAGACCTGCGGCACGGCGAGTTTGGCTGGCTGACTTCAAAACCATGTGCAAGCGCTCAGCCAAGCGCCCGGGCTGATCAGGTCGTCCCGCGCGCTCCCACGCTTTCTGGGCTTTGCCGCCGTTCCAAGATGCGGTGGTGTAACCCAAGACCTCGGTTTGAACACCCGCACGCTCGAATACGCGGGTCAGCACCTCCACCATCGGCAACACGCGCGGTAGCTGGTTGCGCATGGAGCCAGAGCAGTCCAAGAGAATTGAGACAGCTGCGCTCATTTCAGGTTGGTAGCGCTCTTGCTTAAATACATTACGTTCTTGCGGTGACGTCACCAACAACGAAAGGCGCTCCGCACTGAGGTAGCCCGACTCCGTTTCCAGTTCCCAGCCATTGCGAACAGGTACTGCCCATTGCCGGCGCACCCGCTCCGCGAGCGCACCAATATTCACAGGCGAATCAAGCAACCAGTCATCAATTTGACGCCGGTATCCGGGTAGCAATGCCGCACGCACCAACTCTTCACCCGTGCGCTCAATATCGAAGCGGTCGGTAAAGATACGGTAGCCTGCACGTTTGGCTTTGATGTCCTTCCCGTCGCCCGAGTCGATTTGCAAGAGATCTGTAAAAGGCTTTTCAATCGGACGCAGTAAGGCAGCCAGCAAGGCTGCTGCCCGTTTGCTGAAACGGCGCGCATTGGGTGGCAGGGTCTGCGCTTCGGCTTCCAACCATTGCGCAACGCCGAGGGCGACCAGCCACGCAGCTTCGGTATAGGCAGCCGCGTCGTGGCGCTGGCGACGCATGACCTGGAAGTGCCCACCCCATTGCGGGCCAACCAAGGAGGCCCGCATGGTTTCCATCACGTCGGTATCTTCGTCGGCAATTGCTTGACCGTTGATGAGGCTGCGCGCGCTGCCGATCACTGTAAACAGCAATAAGCCCGTTTGGGTTTCTGTAATGAGCGACGCTTTGAATTGCATCACCCAGTGTTCGTAGGCTTGAAAAAGATTTTTTTGAACACCGGGCCAACGCAAAGCGATGGTGTACTCATCGCGGAATTGACACAGCACCCCATAGACTAAATGCGCCATGGCCAGGGTCGCATCAGCGTTGGGGGGCGGGTGATCACGCAGCGTCCCGCCCAGCAGATGGGCGGCTGCGGCATCAGCGCTGGCGCGGGCTTGGGGTCCATCGGTACGGGACTCATGGTGAGTGGCACCGGTCTGAATGCCCGCTTCGCCGATGAATAGTCGGTGGGCGGACGGATAAATACCAGCCTCTCCAGTGAGCGCACGCGCGACGCTGGCAGAGAGTTCATCGGCATCGCGCAAGGCGATGCCAGTGGGTTGGGCTTGAGCGCTCACGTGCGTCGTGGACACGGCTATATCAAGCGCGCGACGCCGCACCCGCGTCGGTTAGCGGGAGATTTTCACCAAAGCAGCGCTGGTAGAGCTCGGCTATCAGCGGGTGTTCACTGGGCTCACATTTGTTCAGGTACGACAACTTAAACGCCAGCACGCGGTCTTGGAAAAGCGCTGCATTTTCACCCCAGTTAATGAGGGTACGTGGCGACATCAGAACGGATAAATCCCCCATGGCATAGCTTTGGCGTGTGAGATTAGCCATCGCGATCATGGCGTTGGCGATGCGTACGCCATCGCCTTGGGCGAGACCGGGGACCTGTGCGGTCAGGATGGCCAGCTCTTTCTCTGGCGGCAAGTAGTTCAGTGCGACGACCAGATTCCAGCGGTCCATCTGCGCTTGGTTAATCTGCTGCACGCCGTGGTAGAGACCCTGCACATTACCCTGGCCTACGGTGTTCGCTGTCGCAAATAAGCGGAACGCCTTGTGCGGGTGCAGTGTGCGGTTTTGCTCCATCAGGGTGAAGGAGCCTTCACGCTCCAGCACGCGTTGAATCACAAACATGACATCAGGTCGCCCCGCATCGTACTCGTCCAAGATGAGCGCAATGGGCTTGCGCATGCACCACGGCAAGATGCCCTCTTGAAACTTGGTGACTTGATGACCGTCTTGCATCACCACAGTATCCTTGCCCACCAAATCAAGGCGTGTAATGTGACCATCCAGGTTCACGCGCATGCAAGGCCAGTTCAATCGTGCCGCCACTTGCTCAATGTGAGACGACTTGCCACTGCCGTGCAAGCCCTGCACCAACACACGTTTGTTATGCATGAAGCCCGCCAAAATGGCCTGTGTCACCTCGGGCTGGAATTGGTAGGCAGGGTCCACGGGTGGCACCAAATCCATGCCCGATGCGAAGCCGTTGACGCGCAGGTCGGTTTCTAATCCAAATAACTCGCGTGCTGAGAATGATTGATCGGGCAGTTGCATGATAGGTTCCGTTGGCCGGGTTTATGCCGACAGGTTGTTTAAATCTGGGCCGCTCGCGGCTTGCTCTTCGATGGCTTGTAAGGCCGATGCCGCGCGCTGCAATGCGGGGATCGCAGCGTCGACCCGCTGGGGGGTGAGACGCATGCTGGGGGCCTGAATGGCGAGTCCCAAATTCGAGGCGCGGTTCGTACTGGGCACCAACACCGCTACGCAAATCAGGCCAGGAAGGTACTCCTCGCGGTCGTAGCCCACACCATCGCGTTTAACGATGGCGATCTCGGCCTCGATGGCATCCATATCAGTGATTGTTTTCGGCGTGAAGCGCTCTAAGGACACTTGCCCCAAGAGGCGGCGGCGCTGACTGGGGGTCATCTGTGCCAAAAACAACTTACCCGTCGCAGAGCAATGCGCCGGTACAACAGAACCCGCTTGAAGGTAAAAACGCAGCGGTGCGGGTGTTTCAACCCGGTCCAGATACACGACCTCTGAACCATTAAAGGCGGTAAGGTTGCAGGTCTCTCCCACTTCCTCTACCAAGCGACGTAATACCAAATGACGCGCGCCGTGAACGGTGTTGTTGAGCAACACGGTCTCGGCCAATTGACGCAAGCGTAGGCCCGTGGTGTATTGACGACCATCGCCGTCGCGCTGCACCATGCCAGCCATCTCCAACTGTTGCAACATGCGGTGCACCGTCGGTTTGGGCAAACCGGTCTCTTCAACCAACGTTTGCAGCGTGGCAAACCGGTCCATTTTGGCCAGTGCCTCCAACAGCGCGAATTGGCGCATGGTCGGCTTGTCGTTGTCCAAGGCGGTGACGTTGGGCGCCACAACCGGCTGGGTGATGGGCTTATTTTGTGTTTTCATGTACAGATAATATCAAATTTCAAAATTGATTGTAATTTGTCTCGATTTTTAAAAAAACTTGACGCCATAACTTTTTTTAAGCATCATTAGAAGAATTTTCGGAACCATACGTTCCACAAAAGGAAATCATGCCCACCCCTTCCCTATTCGGCAGGCTGCTTCAGCGCAGCGGTCTCGCTTCTTGGTCAAATGGCCTTGCACTCAGCGCAGTCGTCGCACTCGCTGCGACCTTTGTCGCCGAGCACTACGGCGGTCCAAAGTATCTTTACGCCTTGCTGATGGGCATGGCTTTCCACCACCTGAGCCAGGTCGATCGCTACAGTGCAGGGATTGAATTCGCAGCCAAGAAATTGGTTCGTTTTGGTGTTGCCCTGCTGGGCTTGCGCATCTTGCTCAGCGACTTACAGGATTTGGGCTGGGGTGGCGTATTCGCACTCATAAGTGGTTTGTTACTCACGATTGCCTTCGGTGCTTGGATGGCCAAGCGCTTGGCCCTTCCACGCAGCCTAGGTTTGCTGTCGGGGGGCGGTACGGCCATCTGCGGTATCTCGGCAACGCTGGCACTTTCGGCCACCATGCCACCCAGCAAAGAGGTCGAGGAAATGACGCTGCTCACAGCGATTGGCATTGCCGCGTTTTCAACTGTTGCTATGGTGCTGTACCCGGTCTTGGTGGTGGCGCTGTCGCTCAACCAAGCAGAAGCGGGCTTATTTTTAGGTGGTGCGATCCACGACGTAGCGCAAGTGGTCGGCGCTGGCTACATCATTTCGCCAGACGTTGCGGACTCCGCCACGTTGGCGAAAATGTTCCGAGTGTCCATGTTGATGCCTGTGGTGGTTATATTTTCGCTGGCCTTCAGTGGGGCCCGCAACGATGCACGTGGCACTGACAAGCCAACCAAAAAAGCAGGCTTGATACCCGGCTTCTTGGTGGTATTCGTTGCATTAGCCGTGCTGAACAACACGGTGGAATTGCCCAAAGTAGCGGTTGGCTTTTTGAGCGATTTGTCCGGATGGTGCCTGGTGATTTCTATCGCAGCATTGGGTGTGAAAACGTCGCTTCAAAAATTATCAGAACTCGGCTGGCGCCCCATCATTCTGTTGGCAAGCGAGGCGCTCTTCATCGCCGCTTGGATGCTGGGAATGGTACTGCTGATGCGCCAGTTCAACTGAGTCGCCACTGTGAGGCGTCGATTGGCAAGAAGGCCTCAATCGCCGCCGTTGCAATGACGTGAGTGGTCCCCTGCTCGGGGTCCACCACATCCAACCCACCAAAGACCGCTGTGACCTCTGCACGCCCGCGCGGCAGCTCTTTGGCGACCACATCACAATCCACTAACTCAGGTTTTTGTACGCCAATCGTCACCTGCACTCGCATGGCTTGATGGTCGTAGCCCAACGAACGGAATAACACGATCGACGAGTGATGCAAGGCATCGTGTACCGCGCGAATTGCGGCCTTGGTGTAGTCCAATCCGTAAAGGTCGTTGCCTGTACCCATCTCCAGGATGATGCGCTTTTCCGTGGGGGTGTGATCAGCCATGTGTCGCCTCCATATCGAATGAGACCATGATGGCGGCATTGGCCACGACACTGGTACCCGGCTTGTCGCGCCGCGGTATATCGAGCCCGCCTTTAACCACGGTGATATGCGGCTGACCGTAGGGGAAGATACCCAGCAAAACACGGGTGTCCACCAAGTCTGGACGCTGCACACCCACTTCGACGTCAATCAGCATCGCTTCACGGTCAAAGCCGAAAGCGTCGGCGACGTTGAGGGAGTTGTGCCACAGGGCATCGCGTATGGCTCGCGCACAGGCTTCTGTGTAATTGAGGCTCCGGATGGATGTGCCCATTCCGAATTGCGTGACAACACGTTTTTTTGCCATTGGTATCACTCCGAAAAGCCGCGACAGCGGCACCAAGCTTAACTGTAATCGCGAATGACGTAGTGCTTTGTCGTGGTCTCGACAACCTCCCAAAAGCCGCGGAAGCCATTGGGAATCAGGAAGCTATCACCCGCCCGGAATTCCTGCGCTGAGCCATCCTCGGCAATGAGTCGGACATGGCCAGACAAAATGGTGCAGAACTCATCACGATCGGTGAATGCACGCCACTTTCCTGGCGTGCTGGTCCAAGTGCCAGCGATCAGGTCACCGTTGGGGTTACTAAAGCGACCCACCGAACGGTGGTGGGGATCACCGGCCACCACACGGTCAGGCAAATCGGCCAGGCGACGCGCTTCCCACGCATCGCTCTGAGCTGAAAAATCAACCACTTTTACAACCATCAAAGAGCCACTCGAAATTGAAATTTCACAGCTTCTCGTCGTTGAGCCAGTACCACTTGTAAAGGAAGTATTGGCCGAAGCGACGGAAGGGCGCGAATATTTCTGAGCGAACCGTGTTCATGATGTTCGGGTACTCAAGGGGCGAGTTGTAAATAGGCAGATTAAATACATCTTGATCGATATCCTTACCCACTACGCGCTGGGCGACCCGCTTGCCGGCCCAGGTTGAGAACGAGACGCCGTTGCCACCATAACCCACCGCATACCAGATGCTCAGGTTCGGGTCGGGACGGGTGATGCGCGGCATCATGTCGTGGCTCACATCTACCCAACCCCACCAAGAATAGTCAATTTGAATGCCTGCAAGCGGCGGAAACTTTCGGGCGATCGCATCTGTCAACAGCTTGAGGTGAATGGGATCTTCCGCATCTGCACCCGTAATCGAGCTGCGGCTGCCCAACTGCAAGCGATTGCCATCCAGCAAACGGTAGTAAAAGCGCAGCGTGCGCGTATCGGTCATGAAGGTTTTCGACTTGAAGTTACAAGCTGCCAGCTCAGTATCGGTCAGCGGACGGGTAACCACAGAGTTCGACAAAATCGGCAGGATTTTGTTCTTGGTGAGTTTGTGCATTTTTTGCCAGGTATAGCCACCTGTGCAAAACACCACACGCTTGGCACGCACCACGCCGCCAGGCGTTTGAATGTGGTGGATACCGTTGATCGTAGTCAGCCCTTGAACTGGGCTGGCTGGATGCACTTTCACGCCCAGGGCGCGCGCGCGGCGCATGATGCCAAAGGTCAACTTCAACGGGTGAACACCAACGCCCTCTTCTTCCAACATAGCCCCATGGTGCTCGCGCTCATCGCAGTAGCGCTCCCGTACTTCATCGGCACTCAGTATTTTGGTTTGATAGCCGAAAAAGTCATTGCGTACCTGCGCCATGTTGCGCAAGTAATCCATCTTGGCGGGCTTGTGCGCCATGTACAAGTGGCCACCGTCGAAGGCGTCGCAATCGATCTCCTTAGTCAACTGTTTGAAGTTATCGAAACCGCGGCGAATCTCGGTGTCCAACCGCTTCGCGGTATCCATGCCCCAACGATCAATCCACTGCGAGCGAGACAAGCGCCCGCTGGCGTTTTGACCCTGCCCACCGCTGCGGCTTGAACACCCCCAAGCCGTTTGGTTGGCCTCTAGCACCACCGCTTTGATACCGTGGTCCTCCGCTAAATACATCGCAGTAGACATACCCGTCGACCCCCCACCTACGACGACGACATCAACATCACAATCCCCTGCGATCGGGCCATCATCCTCTGGTGGTGCGCCTGAGGAGGCGACCCAATAAGACGGCGCGTAATCGAGGCCACGACCTGGGTGTTTAGCGACCAATGGATCGTAAGTCGAAAGGTAAGGGTTCAACACGGTACTGCGACCATTCATGGCGTTCATAACTATCTCCAAGGGGGGCTTTGGTTTTGTTTCGAATATGCAAAGCATAGTGATCAGTGCCTGCCTTTGGTTAGCACCAGATTCGACTAATCCATGGAACCAAGGGTCTTGAACAAATGCGGGTTAACCCTTTGGCTTGGATCTAACGATTCGCAATCGTTGGATCTACTAACCGGTGTTCAACCGCTCAAATAATGCGCCACCTACCAAACAACGCAATGGACCTTACGAACACCCATGACCGATACCTCAACCACCATCTCCGCAAAAACGCTAGCCGACTTTGCACAAGCTTGGAATGACCACGACATCGAGAAACTCATGAGCTTCATGCACGCGGATTGCAAGTTCCATGCGGTTGCTGGACCTGACTTGATGGGGCGCACATTTTCAGGCCTGACTGAAGTGCGTGAGGGGTTCAAGGCAGCTTGGCAAAACTTTCCTGACGCCGCGTGGCTTAACGGCGACCACTTTGTCGCCGGAGACCGAGGCGTTTCAGAGTCAACATTTTGTGGCACCAAAGCAGATGGCTCACGCATCGAAGCCCGCATGGTCGATGTCTTTACCTTCAAAGACGGCAAGATTCTCGTGAAAAATGCATACCGTAAAGACCGTCCTGCCTTGGCAGGCTAAACCGAATTGGATCGCGGTGGCTAACGTCCATAAACCCAACCATCGCTTCAATACATAAGTAGAGCGCCCCAAAGTCGCCGTAAATTTTTTTTCAACAACCAGGAGTCAATCATGATGATTAAAAAGACCTTCACCCACACTTTGCTGGCAGCATCGCTTGCAATGACAGGTGCCAGCGCATTCGCAACTAACTTCAAAGTCGCGATCGGCGACGCAGAAGGCAGCGCGCAGTGGGCCATGGCCAGTAAGTTCAAAGAGGCTTTCGAAGCCAAAACAGGCGGCAAGCACAAGGCTGACCTGTTCCCTAACGAGCAGTTGGGCGGCGAAGAGACCACAGTTAACAGCGCCAGCATGGGCACACTTGACTTCTCAGTTTTGGCTGTCAACAACATCACGCCGTTCTCACCTACCGTCGGTATCCTGACATTGCCCTACGTGATTCAGAGCGCCGCTGAAGCCAAAACTTTGGTTACTGGCGAAGTCGGTAAAGAGCTGACCGAGAACACCATTCGCGATGCTGGCGTTCGTATCGTCGGCTGGACCTTCACTGGTTTCCGCGTTTTGACCAACTCAAAGAAGCCTGTTAAGACTCTGGCTGACCTGAAGGGTTTGAAGATCCGCGTTCCAAAGAACGAGATCATGATCGCTTCTTACCAAGCATGGGGCATCAACCCAACGCCAATGGCCTGGGGCGAGACCTTCACTGCCTTGCAACAGCGCGTCGTTGATGGTCAGGATAACCCCTACATCACGGTTAGCTCAATGAAGTTCAACGAAGTCCAGAAGTACGTCACGAACATCCGTTATGTGTTCTCATTGGAGCCAATCATCGTTGGCGAAGCAATGTTCAAAAAGCAACCCGCTGATGTTCAAAAGGCGATCCTAGACGCTGGTAAAGAGGCTACTGCATACAGCTACGACTACCTGTTGAAGACAGAAGACCGTATCCGTAAGGAGTTGGTTGCTAAGGGCATGGAAATCTCTGATCCCGCTGACGGCGAGAAAGAGTGGATTGCAAAGGCAACAACCGCTGTGTGGCCTAAGTTCTACAAGAGCATTGGCGGCAAAGAGAAATTGGACCGCGTCGCGAAGATCTTGGGTCGTTAAACATACAGAATCAGTGTCCGTCGCATCGGGCACTGAGTTTTGTATGATCCAACGAGCGTGCGAGGCACGCTCGTTTTCCAGGAGCTTCCATGTCAGTCAAGCGTAAAGCAATCGCCCTTATTGACAACGCCGAGACCCTCTTTTGCGAGGTTCTACTCGCGGTGTTTGTTGTCTTACTCTTCATTCAAATATTAGCTCGTCAGTTGTTTGGCTACTCCATCGCGTGGAGTGAAGAGCTTTCTACATATATGTTTGTCTGGTTCGCCTACTTGGGCGCCGTCGTCGCCGCAAAAAAGTCTGCACACAATCGGGTGACTTTTCACTTTGCTTTTATGCCCAAAATCGTGGGCAAATCGCTGCTGACGTTCGCAGATCTGCTGTGGGTCGGCTTTAACGTGTATTTCGTCTACCTCAGTTACGACTTCGTGTTCAATCGGATGAACCTTTTTTGGAAGTCCCAAACACTGGGCGTCCCCATGAAGTACATCTACATGATCTTACCGATCGCCTTCACATTGATGTCCATCCGAATTCTGTGGAACCTCTATGTGAGTGTCTTCCGTGGCGAAGAGCTACTAGATCCTGAAACAGCGGCCATTCAAAAAATCAGAAAAGAAAACGAACAAGCCAAAGCTTGATGCCGTTTAGGAGCCTTCACCATGGATTTGTACGTTGCAGAATTACTGTTTGGCGGCTTCGCCATTCTCCTGCTGATTGGCGCGCCCATTACGGTCGCCCTCGGCGGTGCAGGCATGTTGGCCTACATAGCGCTAGATAAGGACCCGATCGCGCTGGTTCAAATTGCATTCAACTCGGTTGGTAGTTTTCCGCTTATGGCGCTTCCCGCTTTTGTACTGGCTGGCGCGCTGATGGAAGCCGCCGGCATTTCAAAGCGCCTCGTGGACATCGCGGAGACCTTGGCAGGCCCGATCACCGGTGGCCTGGGTGCTGCCACGGTGATCGCCTGCTTGTTTTTTGGCGCCATTTCAGGCTCAGGTCCCGCCACTACTGCGGCGGTGGGGATGCTGATGATTCCTGCGATGACGCGACGCAACTATGACCGCCCATACGCGTCAGCGGTCACTGCTGCCGCGGGGGGCTTGGGGATCATCATTCCCCCGTCGATTCCCATGGTGATTTTTGGTATCGCAGCATTGGGCATGCAACCTCCACCCGAAGCAGTCGAGAAATTTGGCTCATTCGCCTCGATGTCTATTCCCAAGCTTTTCATAGCGGGCGTGATTCCTGGCTCTGTTATGGCCGGTAGCTTGCTATTGATGAATTACTTCATCTCTAAAAAGAATGGCTATAAAGGCCTGACCGAGAGCTGGTCGTTCGGTGATGTACGCAAATCCCTTCGCCGAGGCATTTGGGCGGCGTTGGCACCTTTGATCATCTTGGGAGGCATATACACCGGCCTGTTCACACCGACCGAATCTGCGATCGTAGCGATTTTTTATACTTTATTCGTCGGCATCTTTATCCATCGCGAATTGAAGTTACCACGCATTTCAGAATCACTGCGCACGACCACTTGGATCACCGGTCGAGTACTGTTGATTTTGTTCACGGCAACGGCGTTTGGTCGACTTTTAGTTGAGCAACGCATACCCGCTCAAATCGCGGACTCAATGCTATCCCTCACAGACAACATTTACTTGATCTGGACGCTAGTGATTATTTTCCTGCTGTTCGTCGGTATGTTCATGGAGACATTGGCTGCCATCTTGATCTTGGTCCCCGTCCTTTTGCCGGTCATGTACACGGTAGGTGCCGACCCAACTCACGTGGGCATCGTGGTGATCTGCACACTGTCTATCGGCTTCATGACCCCACCACTGGGAGAGAACCTTTTTGTGGCCTCGGGCATTGGTGGTGAGTCGGTCGAGCGCATCACTGTTCGAGTATTGCCATTCGTACTGGTGACCAGTATCGCGGTATTCGCCATCGCATTTGTACCCCAGATATCCCTGTGGTTGCCAGGCCTAGTGGGCTACTGAATACCCGGTATCCCCACATAAAAAGGCTGCTTGATTCAGATCAAGCAGCCTTTTTTCATGGCGTTAAAGTGACGAGCTACTGCCGTATATCTGCAAGTGCCTTGGCAAACTCCGCGACGCCTGAATCAATCACAGACGCACTGATTGACTGAAAGCCTAAGCGAACAAAATGTCCGTTCCCGGCTGATTGGTTGAAGAAAACATCGCCGGGCTCAATCAATACCCCACGTGTTTTGGCATGTTCAGCGAGCGCCAATGCAGACACGCCATCCGGTAATTTGACCCAAAACGACCCCCCGCCGGTCATAGGCGTCACTTGGCAGTCGGGTGCGTAGCGGGCCAGGGCGTCCAAGATGAGTGCACTGCGCTCTTTTTGTGCGTCACCCAGTCGACGCAGCTGGGCGTCGTTGTGTCCCAGTGAAATGAACAGAGAAAGGCTGCGCTGGATAAAGGTAGATGGGTGACGGATCATAAGCCGGCGCAGCGCTCGCAATTCAGAAATCAACTCTTTCGCAGCGACGATATAACCAATGCGCAACCCGGGCGCCATGCTCTTTGACAGGCTACCCACGTAGATCACGCGGTTGTGTTGATCAAGACTTTTCAGCGCGGGGATGGGGTGACCCTCGAAATTATTTTCGCTTTCGAAGTCATCCTCGATGATCACCACATTGGACTCATTCGCCAACTGCAACAACTTTTCACGTCGGCTCAGAGGCATGGTGACGCCGGTTGGGCACTGGTGACTGGGCGTTGTGTAGATGTAGTCAAAATTACGCAAATGATCCCCAACCACCAGACCATATTGATCAATCGCAGCCGGGCTCAGGCTATCGGTTCGGTTGCTGAAAATGTTGCGGGCATCGGGGTACCCCGGATCTTCAATGGCGACACGGGTACCCGAGCTCATCAACAAATCGGCAACCATATACAGCGCGTGTTGCGCACCGACGGTCACGATGAGTTCATCGGGGGTGGCCCAAACGCCCCTGCGGGGTAATACGCGGGTACAAATCTGATGCACCAAGGACTCATCATCCCGGGTGATTTGATCGGGCGCCCAAGCCCGAATATCCAACACGCTCAACGCTTTGAGGCAACACTCTCGCCATGCCGAAGTGGGAAACAACGATTCATCAAACTGGCCGTACAAGAACGGATATGGATAGGTTTGCCAGTTACTGGGCTTTGTGATGCTACGTTGCGCGCTGGGACGTTGGCAAAATCGCGACGCCCAGTCAACATCCGCGGCGGGTATAGCTTGCGCGTTTGGAGGTAACGCCGCCTTTTTGACCCGCTCACCCAAAATCGTGGGACTGACGAAATGACCCTTGCGCTCTTTTGATACTAAGTAGCCCTCATCGGCCAATTGCTGATAGGCCAATACGACCGTGATCCGGCCAACACCTAAGTGTTCAGCCAGCACCCGACTGGAAGGCACTGCTTGATCGGGCTCCAAATGCCGATCGAGGATGGCACCGACCAGCATTTCCCGGATCTGCGCCTGCAGCGATAGATTTTCTCGAGCCGTGCGAAGCATCAACTGCTTCCACATGGCTCCTTGCAGTGTTTTTGCCATAGCGAGGTTTACTCAAAGGCACCTAAACAGGTACTTATGGCCTCTATTGTGACCTGAAATAGTGCGAATGAGTGTGCAGAAATTTACGCAAATTGAGGCGCCAATTCAGCACCGATTTCGATCACCGCATCCAAGAGGATATCCAAATCACTGAACTGAGTTCTGTGATTGGTGATGTTGACCCGAATGGCGGTACACCCTTTTAAAAGCGTCGTCGATGGCGCTGCGATGCCCTTGAGCTGCAATTGCACAACGATTTCCTCGTTCAGTGCATTTAACTGGCCCACCCCATAACCGGGGACGACATAGCGGAAACAGCAAATGTTCATAGCGACCGGCGCCAACAACTCGGCTACTGGGGCTTCCTGGACTCGCTCAGCGAGGTAACTGGCTTGCTCACAGTTACGGGTGACCATCTCGCCTAGCTTATCGATACCGTGTTCGTTCAATTGGGTCCAGATCTTCAATGATCGGAAGCCACGGGACAGTTCCGGTCCGTACTCAACTGGCCAGGGGTTACCAGCGGCCAAACCGCGCTCAGCGCCTTTTAAGTAATCGGGTCGTTCAGAGAAGGCTTTCCGGTGTGCTATCTCAGATCGCATCAGCACAAAGCCCGCATCGTAGTTGACGTGTAACCATTTGTGGAAGTCGAAAGCCAACGAGTCAGCCCGTTTGATCCCACTCAAGCGCGGCCTAAGACGTGGACTCAAAACGCCCAACGCGCCAAACGCGCCATCAACGTGGAACCAGAGTCCTTGGGACGCGGCAATGTCAGCCAGTGCCTCCAAGTCATCTATAGCGCCCACGTTGACCGCGCCGGCAGTGCCGACAATGACGAAGGGCGTAAAGCCTGCGGCCTGATCCGCAGCGATCGCGGCTTTCAAGGCCTCGGTATCGATTTCAAAGCGGTCATTCACCGGAACCTTACGCAGGGCATCCGCCCCCAAGCCCAAAATGTCAAACGCCCGGGCGACGCACGAATGGGTTTGTGTTGAGGTGTAGCCTGTCAACTTCGCACCTGCCAAACCCGCGGAGCGACTCACGAACTCAAGGCATTGATCCCGTGCAGTTTTGAGCGCAATGATCGTGGCAATCGATGTGCCGGAGACCACTAAACCACTGGCCGTTTCGGGAAATTCGAATAGCGCACGGCACCATTGGTTGACTTGCTTCTCGACATACATCGCACCATGGTCGCGTCCACCTAAGTTGGCGTTGATCGCTGCCGCGGCAATGTCAGCAATCAGGTTTCCAGGCGTACCGCCGCCATGAACCCAGCCGAAAAATCGCGGATGCGTGTTGCCAACACCATAGGGTAGTAAGCCCGTAAGCATCGTCTGCGTGGCATCACCACCATGACCTTGCATGGGTAAAGACGCGTTGAACGACGCCTTTAGTGAAGCGGGTGGCTCATGCCAAACGCGTCCCTCTGTGGTGGATGCCATCTTGTCGATGGCGGCGTCGACCATCGCATGGGCACGTGCCCTGAATGCGACCCAATCAGTCGGATCAAGTGTCTCTTGCTGGGTGTGCAGGGGTTCGTGTGGCACTGTCATTTTGAACTCTCAGTCATGGCGACCCGCACAATACGGCCGATCATCTCGCAATCGACATCAGTCATTGACAGTGCGATCCGCATGTCGCACAAACCTTGCATCAGTGCCAGTGAACGCGGCAACGCCTGGGTTTCGCGCATGTAGTGCCAATGGGTGTAGTTGCTCGTGAACCCCTGTGGCTCGTCACGACCAAACCACTTGATATGCAACCCTCGGCTGTCGCAGCCCGCCAAAAATTTCAAGATGGCTGGCCTATCCAAGCTCAAGGTAAATTGAATAGAGCTGGCAACGTATGACTCCCGGGGGTCGCGTGGGGGCACCACTAAATTAGGAATACACGCGAGGGTCTGCGCCAATTTCGCATACAAGCCATTCCAAACTTGGGTACGCCGCGGCATATCGGCCAGCTGTGGGCGCAACATCGCAGCGGCTTGATTGGACATCCGCAAGCTGAAGTTAGGGGTTTTATAGCGCCAACGCTCGAACACCTCAGCGGGCGGCGCACTCGTGTGTTGGCTGTAAAGCATGTAGCTGCCTGAGAACAGAATGGCTTGCGCGCACACATCGGGGTCATCCGTGACCAATAAGCCGCCCTCACCTGAATTGATATGCTTGTAGGTTTGCGTGCTAAAGCAGCCAATCTTGCCCCAGGTACCAGTGAACCGTCCATCCCAGGCAGCGCCCATGGTGTGTGCGCAGTCTTCCACAACTGCCACGCCCCGCGCATCACAAATCTCACGGACGGCTTGCATGTTGGTGATGTGACCTCGCATGTGAGAAATCAAAAAGACCTTTGCCCCACTGGTTTCGACCTTATGCTTCAGATCTGCCAGATCAGTGGTGTAGTCGGCTGTGGTCTCAACCAGAATGGGCTCGGCACCCGCATGCGCAATCGCGCCGGGCACGGGTGCCAGCGTGAAGGTGCTGGTCAGCACCCGATCACCCGGTTGCACACCCAGCGTCTTCAAAGCTACAAACATGGTCGCCCCGCATGAGCTCATGGCCACGCAGTATTTCGAGCCAACGTACTCGGCGTAGGCCTGCTCAAGCAATGAGGGCTCTGGATCGCCCCCACCGGTCTCACCATAGCGATGCAGTCGACCGATATTCATCAGTTCGATCACGCGGGCAATACCCGCCTGGGGTATCGGTTCGGGCTGGCTCAGGTCTTTACCAAACCACAACCCATCGGACGCTGTCTGCGGTGCATTCATGGCGTTACTCCCTCATCAGTGGTGAGCGTTACCGCCCAATGTACCAAGCTCAAAAGCCTCTTCAGGGTAGTACTTCTTAAGGCGAATGTCACCGGTGCGTGCGTGACCTTCCATTCCCTCTAAACGAGAGATGCGTGCCGCAACCTGACCGACCTCGCGTGACGCCGCGCGGTCCAAACGCTGCCACGTGACGGTCTTGATGAACTTGCCGACTGACAAGCCACCCGAGTAACGGGATGCACCTTTGGTCGGCAAAATGTGGTTGGGGCCACTGCACTTGTCGCCATATGCTACCGTGGTCTCTTCGCCCAAGAACAGTGAACCGTAGTTACGCAAGTTGTCCAGCCACCAATCAAGGTCGGTAGCCATTACCTGCAAATGCTCGCAAGCATATTCATCGCTGACTTGCACAGCCTCCTCGCGACTGTCGCAAACGACCACCTCGGCGTAATCGCGCCAGGCACTGGTAGCCGCGGCGCGGGCCAAATCAGGCAATGCTTCAATGAGTGCGGGTACCAGCGCGATCACGGCCTCCCCGAGTGTGCGTGATGTCGTGATGAGCCAAACAGGTGAATCAGGTCCATGCTCGGCTTGCCCCACTAAGTCAGCCGCGACCACTTCAGGGTCGGCTGACTCGTCGGCAATGATGGCGGACTCGGTTGGTCCAGCGATCACATCGATACCTACCCGTCCAAACAAGGTGCGCTTGGCTTCTGCAACAAACCGGTTACCAGGACCAACGATCACATCAGCACTGTTACCCGTGAACAATCCATAAGCCAATGAAGCAACCGCCTGCACACCACCCAAAGCCAACACATGATCGGCGCCGCAAAGCTTCATCGCATACAGAATCGCCGGATTGACCCCGTGCTCTTTGTGCGCGGGTGAGGTTGCGACCACGTTCGGCACGCCCGCAATTTTGGCTGTACCCACACTCATGATCGCACTGGCCGCATGCGCATAGCGGCCACCAGGGACGTAACAGCCGGCGGTCGCCACGGGTATGAGTTTCTGCCCTGCGATCAAGCCCGGGCGTAATTCACTTTGAAATTCGTGCAGTGAATCGCGCTGCAACTGCGCAAAGCTGCACACGCGATCACGGGCGTATCGGATGTCTTGCTTCACCCCTTCGCTAAGGGCTTTTTCAGCCTTTGCAAACGCCTCTTCACCGAGGACGATGTCACCCGTCCAACCGTCGAAGTCGCGAGCGTAGCGACGCACCGCCTCCTCGCCCCCAACGAGAATTTCGGCGAGCATCCGCTGCACCGTTTCGCCCGTTTCGGTGTCGATCTTCTGCACCGGGGGGTTGGCTTTCTTGAGGTATTCGGACATGGGGACTCCTTTTGAGGGGTGGTGGTTAGCATTTGCACAGTCGTGCTTTCACCGTGATTCTAGGTAGCCTGCAACAGCACAATAAGGCCAAATAACGTTTATGATTAAAGCCAGAATAACCGAGCCAATAGCAACCATACAAAGCGCATGTCACGTCCCCCTAGCACTGCCGACCTGATGTGGCAACGCCTTTACAAACGGTTGGATGGCATAGCACCAACCCGCCAGGGGCAGTTGCGAGACACGCTGGTGCAAAGCATCATGGACGGCTTTTTGCAACCCGGTGCAGCAGTGCCTGCCAGTCGAGTTTTAGCGACAACGTTGGCCCTTTCGCGCACAACCGTCACGTTGGCTTTAGAGGCGCTCGTTGATCAGGGGTTCTTGGTTGCCAAGCCGCGCAGCGGGTTCTACGTCGCAGAGACACCACCGATCCGGGTCTCGCCCCTCGAGGCCGCAAAAAAGACGGAATCAGAACCACCCGCGGGAGATACCGATACGGCAACTGCCAACCACTGGGATCATCGTTTGCAGGTCACCCCGTCCGGACAGCAAAACATCGAGAAACCGCTGGATTGGCAGCAACAGCCTTACCCATTTGTATTTGGTCAATTTGATGCCACTCAATTCCCGTTTCGCAACTGGCGTCGCTGCATTCTTGAGACCATTGAGGCACGTTCGGTGCGCACATGGGCGCCGGACCACCTGGACCGTGACGATCCCACTCTGATTGAGCAGATACATTCGCGCTTACTTCCCGCGCGCGGCATTTGGGTGGATCGCGATCAAATCTTGGTAACCAGTGGTGCGCAGCAAGGTCTATTTCTGTTAGGACAGTTGCTGGTGGGTGATCAGACCCACGTCGGCATAGAGACGCCTGGCTATCCCGATGCACGCAACAACTTTGCGCTCAGGACACCTCACCTACATGACCTTGACGTCGATCACGACGGTTTGATTCCAAACGAAAAAGTTACGCCATGCGATTACGTTTTTGTAACGCCTAGTCACCAGTGCCCCACGACAGTGACTTTGTCCTTACCACGCAGGAACGCGCTGTTGGAAATGGCGAGCCAACATGACTTTGTGGTGATTGAGGACGACCACGAGAGCGAACTGAATTTCTCCAGCCGGCCCACACCAGCCTTGAAAAGCTTAGACACACAAGAGCGCGTGATCTATTTAGGTAGTCTGTCTAAAACACTGGCTCATGGCCTGCGATTGGGCTTTATCGTTGCGCCCGTGCCGTTGATCAAAGAACTCCGCGCATTACGGCGTTTGATGATGCGCCACATCCCCTCTAACAATCAGCAGGTCGCTGCGCTGTTCGTGGCCCACGGTTTTCATGAAGCCCATGTTCGTAACTTGGTCAAAACCTACCGAGAGCGATCATTGGTGCTTAAAAACGCACTCACCCGCTACACCCCTGAGCTGCGATTCACGCCCGCAAAGGGAGGATCCGCGCTGTGGGTTACAGGGCCTGATGGTTTAGATACCAAGCTTTTAGCTGCAGACTTGTACCGCGCCGGTGTCGTGATTGAGCCTGGTACTTACTTTTACCCACGCGGGCAAGGCGCTTGCGCCAGCATGCGAGTCGGCTACTCATCTATTCCCTTGAGTCAGATCGAACCGGGCGTACAGCTTTTTGCCAAGCACCTTAACCGACTAGCGCAGCACAATGAGAAGCAAGCTGAGGGTTGACATCACCATCAATAAATTGAGTACGAACTGTCGGAAGTCGACCGAGACCGCTCGATGGAAAAAGCGCTGCCCCATATAAATCCCAAGTGCCATCGGTATGCCCAGCGCGATGCTCAGCTTCAGGGAGTTGCCGTCGATTAAAGTGTTATTGATTGGCAAGTCAAGCCAAGTGGCCAAGACCATCGCGCTGATGACCAGTGCGTCCGCAAACAATAAGTACAAAATCATGGTTGCCCGTAGACGGGCGCTGGGCATACCACTGGCGGTCATTGTCAATGCCGCCACCACCCCACCACTCGCAGCGATACCGTTCAGCAGACCAGAGCCGGCGCCGCATAGACGCCTGAGCAAAGGGGTATCCTCTAAATTGGACCGGACCACGAACCTGAGCGCAATCGCTGCGATCAGTAAAAACAACGCGACCACCACACGAAGCGGCTGAGATGGCAAGAAAAGCAACATTGCCATACCAATGGGCACGGTCAGCAAATTGACCCAAACGATCGTCTTTAGCCAGCTGCGATCGGCGCTGGCCACCGACCCGCGCCACATCAGTACACTCGCCGTCATTTCCAGCACCACAATGACGGGTACGACTAAAGATGGGCTGACGCTCCAGGTCAGCCCTGCCATACACAGCACAGAAAAGCCGAAGCCTGCATAGCCTCGAATCCACCCGGCACCGAAACCGACGCAACAGACCCATACCCAGATGAGTGGAGACATGCCGCGCTACTTCCTGATGTTCGGTATGAGTGCCAAAGTGGCTTTACCACCACTGGAGTCGCGGGTCGCAGCTCCTGCACGGCCGACACCCCCAAGCGTCATTGACCCAACCAAACTGTTGATTGCCAATGTGGTTGACGTAAAGCCATAGCGGCCGGCAATTCTCATGCAACCCCAATGATCTAACGGATTACCTTTTTTCATAACTGTCTATTTCAATGATTGATTTCGTCTACACCGAATGGTCTTCTATCGCCTCATCACATCGGATAGACCAAGCCTGACGTCATTTCTGCTCATGCTGCCGACCGATACTCACAGTCCTCAAGAATCATCTCGACCGCCTTCTCTGCCATCATCACGACGGGTGCATTGGTATTGCCTGACACCAACGTCGGCATGGCAGAGCAATCAATCACTCTTAGCCCACTCACACCATGGACACGCAAGCGGTTATCCAACACGGCACCGGCTTGGGGGTCGAGTCCCATTGCACAGGTGCCGCTGGGATGAAATATCGTTGCCCCCGCCTCCCGACAAAAAGCCAATATGTCCTCATCTGTCTGAGCACTGGGACCCGGCTTCACCTCACGGATAACACGTGGCGCCATCGCTTGCGAAGCAGTGATGGCTCGGGCCGAGCGAACAGCAGCGACCGCCGTACGTCGATCCAAATCAGTACTCAGATAGTTGGGCTGCATTTCCGGTGGCTCAAACGGATTGGTACTGCGAATCCGGATGTGCCCACGAGACTCCGGCCGCAATTGGCACACCGATAAGGTAAAACCCGAGAAACGATGTACCTTGCCGCCCGCCATGTCGGCTGACAGCGTCGCAACATGAAACTGAATGTCGGGTGTCGCAGACTCATTCGCCAGCGCACGCATGAAGCACCCACCTTGGTTGATACCAACAGCCAATGGCCCTGACCGTTTGGTCAGCCATTGCCAACCTAACTTGGCTTGACCGAAGAACGAGTTAAGTGCATCGTTTGTAGTCGGCTGATTCGACTCGTAGGTGAGGCGAATCTGCAAGTGATCTTGTAAGTTCTCCCCCACGCCAGGTAGGTCCACCACCACTGGGACCCCGTGTTTTTTCAGCAGGTCCGCAGGGCCAATACCCGAGAGTTGTAACAGCTGCGGGGACATGATCGCACCTGCAGACAACAAGACCTCGCGCGCCGCAAGGACCTCACACTCTTGCCCCCTTTCGCCGCCTTTACGATAACGGACGCCGACTGCACGCGTACCGTCCATGATGATCTGAGTCGCGTGTGATTCGGTTTCAACGACCAGGTTTTTGCGGCCGCGTGCTGGCTTTAGATAGCCCTTCGCGGTACTCCAACGCCAACCCTTCCAGGTTGTCAGCTGGTAGTAGCCGGCACCAAATTGTTGTGCGCCATTGAAATCATCGGTGCGGGGTACGCCCAACTCTTGGGCGCCGCTAATAAAGGCCTCGATCAGCGGATCCTTTAAACCGATATCAGAGACCCGCAACGGACCTTCGCCACCGTGGTAGGCACTTGCACCGCGCTGATTACTCTCAGACTTTACGAAATAGGGCAAAACGTCCTTGGCTGACCAGCCATGATTACCTGCCGCTGCCCAGGCGTCGTAGTCTTCATGCTGGCCCCGGATATAGATCAACCCGTTAATTGAACTTGAACCGCCGAGGGTTTTTCCACGCGGCCAGTATATCCGGCGCCCATTCATGTGCGGGTCTGGGGCGGTGTGGAAACACCAGTTGTACTTGGTGCTCCACATCGTTTTACCGTAGCCGATCGGCAGGTGGATCCAAAATGAATTGTCTTTGGGGCCCGCCTCTAATAGCAGTACGCGGGTATGCGGATCCTCACTCAAGCGTGCGGCCAATACCGCTCCGGCGGAGCCTGCACCAACTACGATATAGTCAAAATTAGCGTTCATAAAAAGAAATGGAATTCAAAGCGGTTTTTTATTTCGGTACGTTTTATTCCATTTTTACAAAGCATACCCTGTCTTTGTTTTGAAATGCAAGGTTCTATTATTAATAAAATCTCCCAATGGTAAAAACTGATCAAACCCGTGCATCAGGCTCCTCTGCAGAGCGAAGCCTGCGCTTGCTCACCACCCTTGCGCAGGCCGGAAGAGGTATGAGCTTGGCGCAGTTGGCCGACAATCTGCAGCTAGCCAAAGCGACAGCACACCGCCTGACTAGCCAATTGCTGGAGCTCGGTTTTATCGGCAAAGGCGAGGACGAACGCTTCTTCGAAATTGGTCCAGCGATGCGCAGGATGGCGTTGGATACTCTTAACCATGACACCGTAAGAGGTCTTCGACACATCGTATTGATTGACGTGGTCTCTGAGGTGGGTGAAACCTGTAACTTCACCACCCTTGATGGTGGCAGCGTGATGTATTTAGACCGTGTAGAGGCACCCTGGCCCTGGCGTTTGACCTTGGATGTGGGTGTGCACGTGCCAATCCATTGCACAGCGAGCGGTAAGCTATTTTTGGCATTCATGCCGGAGGCGCGCCGTGATGCCGTCTTAAAGACCATCAAATTAGAGCGGATGACCGAGCACACCATCACGGATGTGGCTACGCTACAAAAAGAATTCACTTCGATCGCCAAGCAAGGCTACGCATACGATCGTCAAGAATTTATACCGGGCCTTATCGCAATGGCGGTTCCGGTGCGAGACAAGACCGCACAAGTTCGAGGAGCGATCGCAGTGCACGCGCCCATCGCAAGACTAAGCATCGAAGCGGCTACCAAGCATTTACCCGCGTTACAAAGCGCAGCACAACGTATGGGCGCCTTGCTGTAAATTCCTGTTGCGGTTTATTTTTGACTTAAGGCTATACCATTGACCTACGTTTAAAAAGCAGTCCTCTGTAAGCGAGCGAAACTGCGTGCTTTTGTCATTCGCAAGGATTTACTGGTGGGTGGTACAGGGTTCGAACCTGTGACCCCTGCCGTGTGAACACTGGTAGCAGTTAATATTTATCTATATAAATCAATCA
>Ga0222714_10001568_pt1 | contig 25654 bp, 33 predicted proteins | sample C33_3DmetaG_FD_165048 | JGI IMG/M metagenome (GOLD analysis project Ga0222714, IMG submission 165048) | Estuarine water microbial communities from San Francisco Bay, California, United States - C33_3D | ecosystem: Environmental > Aquatic > Marine > Unclassified | place: USA: California...
AGGAAGAACTGGTAAGGATCTAAATATTCAAATTAATTTGGATAATATCGATAACGTTATTAAACAATATAAGAAAATTAAAAAATATCAAAAATCATCTCTGTATGCTATCAAAACAATGGACGGCACAGAAGATATTGTGAGTTCATTGATAAAGGAAGCGGAGGAAAATCCACTGTAAAATGGGGAAGCATTATTTACTTAATTTGTATGGATGCTCGTTTGTCCTTTTGGACGACGAGCGTTGTCTTATAGACTTACTGGAAAACGCAGCAGTTGCAAGTGGTGCGACCGTAGTTCAGACTATCTCAAAGAAGTTTGAACCACAGGGAGTTACTGTGATTTGTCTGCTATCCGAAAGTCATATTAGTATTCATACATGGCCCGAGGAAGGTAAGGCAGCAGTGGACGTTTATACTTGCGGAGACTGTAATCCAAAGATTGGATGCGATATTATCATTGAGCAGTTATATGCGCAGAACCATACGTTAAGTTATATTGAACGGTAACAAAAGTTACAAAAGTTTTTGCATAACTATACTAACAGGTCTATAATGACCTTACGTTCATCCGAAAGGACGGAAGTAAGCCGACGCGGAACGGATCGTTCATTCGCTATTCGGAAATAGCGAACGCAAACGCCGACTGAAGGAACGCTCTTTAACCTAAAAAACTAAGGAGAACCCTAATGTCTAAAGTAGTTTATCGCGGTGTTGAGTATGATACTCAAAAGCGTCTTGAGTATCAACAACAAATGATGCAACAACCCCAACAGCAAAACGAAGTCTATCGTGGCGTTAAGTTTGTAAAGGAGGGGCACAAATGAAAAAACTCAACGTACTTCAACTCATTAAAGAGCAGAAGCAAAAAGAAGAGAGGCGTCGTAAAGCATCTCTTGCTACTTTAGTAGCAGCAAAATAATTTAGAGGGAGACTTGACTCTCCCTCTTTTTTTATGTATAATTATCTTCGTATAGGTTGATAACATGGATAGAGAAAAACTTAAGTTAATTGTCAGAAATCTTGAGTCTCTAGTGGATTGTTTAAAGTCAGAAATTGGTTCAGATCCTGACATTAAAGAACCCACTTATGATGAGATTAAAACTTTTTTAACTGATTACGACGAAGTATTTTATGATGAGGAAGATGAATACAATGTACGATGATTTCGAGTTTATGAAACCAGAAGTAAAACTAATCAGTGTTACTCCTGACGCAGAAAAGCACATGGCATATTGTGCTCGCGTAAGTAACCCTGCAAATCAGGAGAATGAAAAGTTCTCTGGACTACTCAAGTATTGTATTCAGCATCAGCACTGGAGCATCTTTGAGCAAGCATCGATGACCGTAGAGATTAATACAACTCGTGGTATCGCGGCTCAAATTCTCCGGCATCGTTCGTTCACATATCAAGAATTTTCTCAGCGTTATGCCGATGCAAGTCTTCTAGGCAAATCAATCCCTCTTCCTGAACTTCGTAGACAGGACGATAAGAATCGTCAGAATAGTATCGACGATATTCCTGACTATTTGAAACTGACCCTGACAGAAGATATCCGTGTTCATTTTGAGAGTGCTCTGCGCCTCTACAACCGTCTTCTAGACAAGGGAGTAGCAAAGGAGTGTGCAAGGTTTGTATTGCCTTTAGCGGTGCCTACAAGACTCTATATGACCGGTTCTGTGCGGTCGTGGATCCATTATATCGATCTTCGCTCTGCACACGGTACGCAGAAGGAACATATGGAGATTGCAGAACTTGTTCGTTGTATCTTTACTTGTCAGTTCCCTGCAGTATCTGAAGCACTTGGATGGACACGTGAAGGTTGCTCTGAGTGTGTTGATGCACCATCTATTACTATTGAATAAATATCCTTACATACAATGGAGGTGTAACATTGGCAACATATCCAGTGATTAATAAACAAACTGGCGAACAAAAAGAAGTTGTTCTCAGTGTTCATGATTGGGAACAATGGAAAAAAGATAATCCAGACTGGGATAGAGATTGGTCAGATCCATCAACTTGTCCAGCATCAGGAGAAGTTGGTGAGATTTATGATCGACTTGTAAAATCTCACCCAGGATGGAATGATGTTCTTCATAAAGCATCAAAAGCACCAGGATCAAAAGTAAAACCAATTTAATTATTCTATGGCAAGAAGAAGAAGGGCAGAGGATCAACCAATTGGCGTTGGAATGACTGCAAAGCAAATGAAACGCAAAAAACCAATTGGTGCCGATTTGATGAGAGAGATTGAACCTCTCACAGATAATCAAAAACTTTTGTATAAATCATATGAAAAAAATCAAAACATCGTTGCGTATGGATGTGCAGGAACAGGTAAAACATTCATCACTCTATACAATGCTCTTCAGGATGTTTTAGATGAAAGAAGCCCTTATGAAAAAATCTATATCGTAAGGTCTCTTGTTGCTACTCGCGAAATTGGTTTCCTCCCAGGAGACCACGAAGACAAGTCATCTCTTTATCAAATTCCTTATAAGAATATGGTAAAGTATATGTTCCAGATGCCTGATGATGCTTCATTTGAAATGCTCTATGGCAATCTCAAAACTCAAGGAACGATTAGTTTTTGGAGCACTTCTTTTATTCGTGGTACAACTCTTGATAATGCGATCATCATCGTGGATGAATTCCAAAACTTGAACTTCCACGAACTTGATAGTATAATTACTCGTGTAGGTGAAAATAGTAAGATTTGTTTCTGTGGAGATGCCACTCAAAGTGATCTTATTAAAACGAATGAAAAGAATGGAATTGTTGATTTTATGAAAGTTCTTCGTGTTATGCCTTCAATTGATATTATTGAATTTGAAGTTGACGATATTGTTCGCTCTGGATTTGTGAAAGAATATATTCTTGCTAAAATGGAAGTCGGTGTATGAGTTTTATTCATCATAATTACTTAGGTGATCTTGAATTAGAAAAGAAAGAAACGAATGGCATCCGTTTGTACCATCTTCCTGATGGGCAATGGGTGCCTTCAATTACTTCTGTGACTTCTTTTTACAATCGACAGATTTTTGTTGAGTGGAGAAAGAGAGTTGGTGCAGAAAAGGCAAATGCGATTACTAAAAAAGCAACTGCAAGGGGAACAGATTTTCACCAAGTCTGTCAGGATTATCTTGAAAATAAAGAACTAAACTGGGATGATTATCAACCCCTGACAAAGTTTATGTTTCATCATGCGAAACCTTATCTTGACAAGATAAATAATATTCATGCAATTGAAAGAACTCTCTACTCTGAATATCTTGGACTTGCTGGAAGAGTTGATTGTATTGCCGAATATGAAGGAGAGTTGGCAGTTATTGACTTCAAAACTTCAGAAAAAATTAAACCAGAAGAGTGGATTGAAAACTACTTTGTTCAAGAAACTTTTTATGCAGCTGCTTATTATGAACTTACCAACATTCCTCCTGTTAAATTAATCACCTTAATGGTAACTCCTGGTGGTGAAGTCAAAGTATTTGACAAAAGAAACAAAGCAGACTATATTAGACTATTAGTTCGCTACATTAAAGAATTTGTACATCACAATATTAGGCCAGATGGAGAATGAATTAGAAAAGGTACTCGAAAGCAAGTTCTTCTGCCCATCACGATTTGCACAGGAGATTGAAAATCTTGTGCAAGTTAATGTTGAAATGAACTATATTGATGCGATCATTTATTTTTGTGAGCAGAATAATATAGATCTAGAATCAGTTCCAAAACTCATCTCAAAACCATTGAAAGAAAAGATTAAGTATGAAGCAATGGAACTAAACTTTCTTAAGAAAACTTCCCGTGCAAAATTAGTCTTTTAATGATGCCCTTTGATTCATATAAATGTTATCTGTCTTTGAAAAATCATTTTACAAAAGATAGTTATGATTACTTCAAGTATTGTGGCAAATCAAGAGCAACTATTCAGTCTTTCTACAAACGGAAAGACCGTATGTGGTTTGAAAAGATTTCAAGACAAAAAACTGATCAAGAAGTTGTAGATTTTTTTGTTGCTAACTTTGTATCTTGTAATGATCCAGAGTCTCTTTGGATTGGTGAAATGATTAAAGAGGGAGAAGCAAGATATCAAAACTGGCAGAAAAAGGTACAATCACTTTCATATGTCTTCAAGGAAGAGAGTCAATCTCTGTTTGAAGAAAATAAATTTGAGGATGTCTTTAAATGTTCAAAAGGACATCCTGTTCTTTTGAAAAAGTATTTGAGTGGTAAAGTATCATTAGAGACTATGGTTCTTTTGGATAAAATCTTTTCATATTCAAATAACTTTGATAAAAAACTTCAAGACCCGGTGTGGCAAACCGTAAGTCGTCGGATTAAAAAATATAATCCATTTCTAAATATTGATGTATTTCGTTTTCGTAAAATTTTGAAAGAAGTAATTCTAGGAGAAAAATGAGTTTCTTTGATTCTGAAGTCGTTCGCGCAGAGATGGCTGAAATTTCTGAACTGCAAGAAGAAATATATGGAAGCATTTTTAAGTTTCCATCAATGACAAAAGAAGATAAGATTCATCATGTCGATCTTCTTGAAAGGCTTTTAAACAAACAACAAATTCTTTATACACGCTTAAGTCTTTCTGATGACCCTGAGGCAAAGGAAATGAAGCAGCGTATTGCTGAGTCTGCTGCGATGATGGGTCTTCCTGCCAATGTTGATATGAATATCATCTTTGGTAATATGACTAAGATGCTTGATGCAATGAAAACCCAGATTGACAAGACGGGTTCCGACCTGTAGAATAACGAAGTACACAAAGGCCAAATCCCAACAAATACGAGGTACAAATGTCTAATTTTGCAAATCTGAAAAAGCAATCTTCGCTTGGTTCACTGACTGAGAAACTGGTGAAGCAAGTAGAAAAGATGAACACCACTTCTGGTGGTGCTGATGAACGTCTCTGGAAACCAGAGATGGATAAAACAGGTGTAGGTTCTGCAGTAATTCGCTTCCTGCCTGCTCCTGATGGTGAAGATGTTCCTTGGGTAAAGATGTATACTCACGCTTTCCAAGGTCCTGGTGGTTGGTATATTGAAAACAGTCTGACTACGATTGGTCAGAAAGATCCCGTGTCTGAATATAATCGCGGTCTCTGGAACAGTGGCAGTGACAAGGATAAGGACACTGTTCGTAAGCAAAAGCGTAAACTGTCTTACTACTCTAATATTTACGTTGTAAAGGATCCTGCAAATCCTGCAAACGAAGGTAAAGTATTTCTCTTTAAGTATGGTAAGAAGATCTTTGATAAGATCCTGAATGCTATGCAACCTGAGTTTGATGATGAAGATCCGATTAATCCTTTTGACTTCTGGCAGGGTGCAAACTTCAAGATCAAGATCGTGAAGAAGGATGGTTACTGGAACTACGATAAGTCTGAGTTTGATCGTGTTGCTCCTCTTCTAGATGATGACGATGCACTCGAAGCGATCTGGAAGAAAGAATATTCTCTCTCTGCAATCACGGCTCCAGATCAGTTCAAGTCATACGAAGACCTTGAGAAGCGTATGAATTATGTTCTTGGTGTTGGTGGAACTAACACTCCTACTCAGTCTCGTGCTGTAGTGGAACAAGAGGATGAATATGAATCTTATAGTGCTCCTGTAAGTCGTGAGACTAAAGTAATGGAAGAACTTGAAGAGTCTTACAATCGTAGTAAGTCTCCTTCACTTCCTAAGATCACTTCAGACGACGAAGATGAAGATGATGCACTCAGTTATTTCCAAAAACTTGCTGAGGACTGATCATTCGTAAAGTCTAATATTATCACCCTTCTTAAGGTTCTCAGTAACGTATTGCTGAGAACCTTTTTTGTATGGCATAATATCATCTAGATCATTAAAGATTACATTGAGATATCTTGGTTTGAGAACGTAAATATTTCTCTTTGCTTCCTCTATATTCAACTCATATTCATAATTGGTGACTGCTCTAACAAAAGAAGTTGAAGGAACTAAAACAGAATAACCAAGACCAGCATCCCAGTATTCATAATAACGTGGATTGGTTGGACTGCTGTTTATTGAATTTTCTATAATTGTATAAATGACTTGTTCTTGACCTGATGTAGATACTGTTGGAAAAATGACATTAGGTATTTCTGGAAGTTCATAAGTAAAATAGTTTTCAGAAATTTCTGTAATTACGTGTTTTCCATTATATTCTATTTCCGAAACTCCTTCGATTGTGACTTGATCTCCCACAGATGCAGGAATAGTATCGGCCATAAAAACACTTACTGTTTTACTTGGAGTGACACCACCATCCTGAGTAGCAGCAATCGTTGCAATTGTTGAGTTGATTGTTTCTATAAAGTTACCACTAGTCTTCCAAGTTGGAGAAATTCTCAAACCACCTTGAAGAACAGTAACTCCTAATGAGTTTTTTATTTCTTCAGTTTCATAATGATGAATTCCACTATAAAGGTTGTCATAAGAACCATAACGATCTAACATTACCTTATCAAAAGTTCTTTGAGTCATCGGCCATTCTGATTGAATATTCAGAATGTTATTTGAAAGAAGAACAATCCAATCTAAAGTTGAATCGTTGTAAAATTTAGCAGCAACATTATCTGGTCTTTCGTCACCTATAATTGAATACTTCTCAAAGAATGCAAGATTACCAAAGATATCTTCACGAAGTTTTCCACGCTTGAATAGATTCTTGACAGGAATATACTCAGAGATATATTTCTCTCCTGGATTTCTGGAAACGTATTCAAAGTTGGGAACTTGTCTGAAGTATGGTTTAGTCATATTAGAAACCTATATCGTGAGGATAATCTTTATAATCAGTATCATAAATTGGAGTTAGTTCTTGGAACTGAAGAGATAATGTGTACGCAACCATAGTTCCATCTTCATAGGTTGCATAAGATCCAAGAGGAGTATAATCAACAGAACAATTTGTTAATGCACACGCTTTTTTATCATTATCTGGACTAATTAAATTCAATCCAGGATGTTTTGGTGTATTTCCTTTACAGTATTGAATTGTAAAAACATAAGGTGCTCTTAAAAATAAACCAGTTTCCTTTCTAACAGCCATATGATACTTAAAATATTTTATAATTTTTTTAATATCATCTGCTTCTTTTTGACCTCTTGCAGACATTTTAAACTGAAATGAGAAAGGTCTTAATTGAGGACCTTGGAAAAGCAATTCAAGGTTTGGATTGAGAATTACATTATCAGTTCTTGCAAGGACATTATTAATACTTGCTGCTTGTCCTGCAAGATATCTTTGAAACCTCCCCTGTTGATTTCTCATTTCTTGATTTACCTCTCTCATAAATCTTTGAAATTCATTTCCTAATTGACTGCCTGGAGTGTTCATAAATGTATTTGATTTTTCGTATAAAGCAGCATCAATTGCATTTACACTATCAGGGCCCCAATCAACAGAGTTTTGATCGCTGATAGGTGCTTGTATTGCTAAAAAAATAGGTCCTGCAACTGGTGTATAACTTCTTTCACCAAAACTGAATTGTAATCCAGATCCACCACCACCTGTTCTTGAACTTATTTCACACGCTGTAAATTTTATTTTATCTTGATCATCCTTCATATCTTTTGGATATTTTACATAACTTCCAGTAGGGACACCTGATACGGATGCTGGATCTGTTACTTTAAGTTCTCCTCCTGTGCCTGTTCCAGTTTGATCTGGTCCTGGTAATTGAGGTGCTGGTGGTGGAGTTCCTCCTTGACCAGGTTGTTGAGGTGAAGTTGTCGCAGTGCTTTGTAATTTTGCTGCTAATTGTTTTGCTAATCCTGGTTCAGTTTTTACTGCAGTGTTAATCACAGAATTTTGAATTGCTTCATTTAAAACTCCGCCGCGAGTAGTTAGTGATTTTATTGCTTCTGGTCCTAAAATGGGATCACCAACTTTTTTTCCTGGTGGTATTCTTCCTGCATCTGCATCTTCTTGAGTATAAGGATTGGGTGGATTACCAACACTAAATGTTTTTCCCCCATCGGATGTAGTTGCTACGCGAACAAATCCTCCTTGGTTGAAACCATCAGAACTTGTAGAAGAACCTGATGTCCAAGGATCACCATTACCTGCTCTTCCACCAGGTTTTGCTGTATAAAATACAATAGTGGTAGGATTTATAACTCTTCCTGAAGAATCTTTTTCGTATGTTGTAACTGTTCTAAAAAATAATGGACCTCCTCCTGGTAATGATGGTCCTGTTTGATCACTATAAAGATATCTTGCACTCATCAGAACTCCTCCTCATTTACAAGAGGATTAGTCATCTCAATTTTTTGTAGAGTATGAGACATTTATAGGAGTTTTTTATTTATTTAGACGGAATTTTGCATAAGGTATTGATAACATTTCATCAAGTTCGTCATACTTTACTACATGAAGTTTTCCTGCAACTTCTTCCCAAGTATATTGTCTACCTTCTCTCCAGTGAAAATTAATTGCTTTAAATCCCCATCTTTCTAATGAAGTGCAGGCAATCAATGGATGTTGATCATATTCAATTTCTGGTGTTTTAGGATTGTAAATGAATGTATAAAACTTTCCTGGTTCGGGATATAATACTTCTTCTTTAAGAGTATCCATAATGATTAACATTAAGTCTTCTGGATCACTAGTTCCAGCATCAGCAATTTTCTTTTTGAGTTCTCTCATTCGTGGAGGAACATTAGCATACTGACCAAAACCTTGTGCCATTATCGTGAGTTAAAAAGTTCTTCTTCTGTGATGACTTTAAATTCTAACATTCTATCCGCACACCATTCTTGTGCTGCTTTCCACTTTGCTTGATTCACTGCATAAGTTCTACATTCGTGCAGATAAGATTTAGTCACTCTTGATTTTTGTTTTGGTGGAACCGTTTGTTTCTTTGGTTTCACTTCAATTACATAAGTTTTAATTTTACCGGATGACTCTTGGACTTTAATTAAGTAGTCTGGAAAATATCGATGTACTCTACCATCCACAGGAGACACATAAGAAATACAAAATTCTTCAGATGCCCAAGAAACAATACTTGGATTATGGTCACAGTAATAACAAAACTTGCGCTCCCAACTACTTCTACAAATTATATTATTTGCATCACCTTTATACTTTTCTGGATAAGATGGTTTATAGATACTTTTAATGCTTTCTGCCATTTCCAGCATACATAATATATTAGTAAAAGTATTTATAGGTGACTAACTATTACGCAAAAATAAAATGGCAGAAACTGGACAAACTCGCACTACAGACGCAAACGGTAATACGGTAGTCACCTCAAGTGAAGGTCTTTCATATACTATTATTAATAATGGACCAGCTCCTGGAGTTCCACTTCAATCAACTACAACAACATCAGGAACTGGAACAAGTCCTGGTAATGGATCTCCATCTTCGAGTGCATCAGGTCAGTCAGGCCCTCCGCCAAAAAATTACAGTGCAGCAATTGATTTAAAATCAAGAATACTTCAACCAGCACTTACATCTCATTATCAAGTTTGGATTAGTGTAGAAAAATTTAGAAATTTTCCAAGTCTATTTGACGGCACTTTATATGATTTTATGAGCAAATTAGATTCAAGACTTCCAGGATCAAGTGAACTTTTGTTAATAAGTTGCTCTGAAGCGTCTTTACCTGGATCATCATTAACCACTCAAGAACTAAATGATGATTACACCGGAATTACGCAAAGACATGCATATAGGAGATTATATGATGATCGTATAGATTTTACTTTTTATGTAAATCAAACATATGATCAGATCAGATTTTTTGAAAGGTGGATACAGTTTATATCTGGCGAACAAATATCAACAAATCAAGAAACTCATTTTGTTAGATTTAAATTTCCTGAGACTTACAAAACAACTATTTTTATTGACAAATTTGAAAGAAATGCACAACCAAGAATAGGAAAAAATATTGAAACTAATGGACCTCATACTGGAGCAAAGTTATCATATGAGTTTATTAATGCGTTTCCAATTTCTATAAATTCAATGCCAATTTCTTATGATAGTTCGCAACTACTTAAGTGTACTGTTTCGTTTAGTTATGATCGATATCTTATGAAGAACACAAGCGTAATTACTTCAACTACTTCTGAGCCATCGGTGCCACTTCCAACACCAGGAATTCCACAAAATCCTCAATTTGTAACTGATGCCACCGGTCAGTTTGGACAGACTGCACTTAGTTTAAATCAAAATCTTCTAGGAACAAGTCCAGGACAAATTAATCCTGGTAGTGGTGGACTTGTTTCATAAGCAGAATAAATAATCATACTGAAGTTTCTATAGGACATTATGCCTTTACCTAAGATTTCTACACCAACTTATGAACTTGAGTTGCCTTCAACTGGACAAAAAATTAAGTACAGACCTTTTCTTGTAAAAGAAGAAAAACTGTTAGTAATTGCATTAGAATCTGAGGATACAAAACAGATTACAAATGCAATTAAGACTGTAATTAAAAACTGTATTGAAACCAAGGGAGTAAAAGTAGAAGCACTTCCTACGTTTGATATTGAGTATCTTTTCTTGAACATTCGTGGAAAGTCTGTTGGGGAGGAAATTGAGGTTAATATCATTTGCCCCGATGATGGCGAAACACAAGTTCCTGTAAAAATTAGCGTAGATGATATTCAAGTTCAGAAGAATCCAGATCATAATAAACAAATTAAACTTGATGATTCTATTATGATGGAAATGAAGTATCCATCATTGGATCAATTTATTAAGAGTAATTTTGATCTTTCCTCAGATAGTACGATGGATCAATCATTTGAATTAATTTCTTCTTGTATTGATAAGATTTACACTGAAGATGAAGTTTGGTCTACCTCAGATGTAACCAAGAAAGAACTTATGGAGTTCTTGGACCAAATGAACTCTACTCAATTTAAAGAAATTGAAAAGTTCTTTGAGACAATGCCTAAACTTTCTCATACTATTAAAGTTACAAATCCAAATACTGAAGTTGAAAATGAGGTCGTATTGGAGGGACTCTCAAGTTTTTTCGCATAGGAATGAGTCATATGGACCTGGAGAGTTACTTCAGGTTAAACTTTTCCTTGATGCAGTATCATAAATATTCATTAACAGAGATTGAAAATATGATGCCCTGGGAGAGGGACATTTATGTGATCTTATTGAAACAGCATCTGGAAGAAGAAGAACTCAAACAACAACAGCAGCAGCGATAAATGAGATCAGTATCCGAAAAAATCGATGAAAGAATTTTAAGGCTACTGGGTCTTGAGGATGTTTTTGACCTTGATTATGATACTTATTTAACTCTTCTTAAGGAAGCAATTGTTACCGGGTCAAAAAAGTTACCTCAAGAAGAACTGGCATTACTTGCTAATGAAAGAAAAAGAGTAAGAGGAAAGAAAGGTAGATTCAGTCCAAAGAAAGAAAAAATAACTGCAGGTAAAGTTGCGACAACAAAGTTTCTAAAACCAGCAAAGAAAACACTAGCACTTCCACCTTCACAGATTAATGCGGAACAAGGAGGTGTTGGTGGATTTGTTGGAATTAAAAAAACTTTAGATTCTATCTTAAGTACTTTAGGATCTAAGTTTAAGTTTGATCAGAAGCAAGCAGACCAAGATAGAAAAGAAAAAGAAACAGAAAAAAGAGGAAAAAGAGAAGCATCATTAGAGGGATTTAAAAAAGGAGTTGCTGGAATTGTAGCAACGACTAAAAAAATGCTTGATCCTTTTCAAGCAATTATTGATCGTATTTGGAAATTTATATTCTTTACTTTACTTGGTAGAGCATTCACTAAGTTTATGGAGTGGATGGGTGATAAGGGAAATCAAGAAAAGTTTAATTCCTTCATAGAATTTTTAACTGATCATTGGCCTGCTCTTGCTGGCCTTTATGTTTTATTTGGAACTAGTTTTGGAAAATTAGTTCGTGGATTATTGAAAGGTGCAACAAGAATGATCGTTGCTCTTGTTGCAAATGCTGGTAAAATAAAGAATTTTATAACAAAACATAAAAAGCTTGCATTTTTGGGTCTTGCTATAGCTCCACTTGCTACCAGAGAACTTGGAAATTTATTAGGAGAGAATAAAGAAACTCCAGAATCAGGTTTAATACCAACGAAGAATCCAGATTTAGATCAAGCAAAACAAGACGCAGACAAAGCTGCAAATACTAAAGTTCCAACATTAAATTTTGGTGGGATGGTTCCTAAGTTTAATGTTGGTGGAATACTTCCGTCATTTGCAATGGGAGGAATGGATTTTTCTGGCGGTGTTCCTATTACTGGAGCAGGTCAGGATGATACTCTAATTGCAGCAAAAACTGGTGAAGCAATTCTGACTGAAAAAGATCAAGCAGATTTAAGTCAGAGATATGTAGATAGAAACACTGGACAACCTTTGAATGTTCCTCAATATCTTGCGGGAAGAAAACCTGGTTCTGTAAACTTAGGAAACTTAAGATTTCCTGGATTTGGTGGTGGATTTTTTAATGGTGGAATGATTCCAAAGTTTAATAATGGTGGAATAGTTGGTGGAGTAATGAACCTCCTCTCCAAACCTAAAGGTCTTAGTGTTAAAGGAGTTCAAGCAGGATTCACTGGTATGGCGAAGGAAGGTTTTGAATCCATTATGGGTGGTGCTGGATTTAGAAATCCAATCAAACCTTCTTTAGTTGGTAAAGGATCTCGTCCGATTTTGGGTCATGGTGCGTATTCCGCACCGACTGCTGCTGGTGCTAGTAGATATGTAAAACCTGGTGGTGGAATTGTTAAAACAATAGTTCCTGGCGGCGCAAGGGGAATTAATTTTATAGAACCACAATCTGTTGTAAGTCCATCTACCTTTGATAAAGGAAAGGCACTAGCAGACAAGTTGCTTTCTGGTAGATATGCTAATAGTTCTCTTGCCAATAGACTTCGCTCTCAATTATTGAGTGGAGCAGCACAGAGGACTGGAATGGGATTGGGAAGAACGCTTTCTCGTGGTGCTGGATTATTAAATGCTCCTGTTATTAGTGATATGTTGTTTCCGGAGGGAACAACTGCGTATGATCAACTTAGTGGTCCAAATGCATACTATAATGCAGCTGGTTACAGAGGTTCTAAACCGATGCAGCGTATGGGGGGTGGATTGATTAAAGAAAACACTGGAATGAATGTTCCTGGCGCAACAGCAGATAGACAACACATTCTTGCCCAACCAGGCGAATACGTTCTTCCAGTTGACACTGTAAATCGCCTTGGAACTTCTTTAATTGATAAATTAGTTGCCATGACTGATAGTAATTCTAATCCATATTTGGGAAGAGGGACTGTAAGAAGACCACAAATTACTCCATACAATTCTTTTGGTTCTAATGGTGGTGGTATGATGACTCTTCCACCAATCACACAATCAGCATCAGGAGGAAGAGCAAGGTCTGCTGGTCTTGGTGGTGGTTCTGAAGTTCCTGAGTTTTCTGCAACTGCTCCTGGTAATGAAAGAGCAATGAATGCAAGTATCTACGGATTGGTAGGATAATCAAATGGCAAAAACAATCAATCCTTCAAAACTACTACCATCAGCAAAATCAACAGCAATTGTAAGGGTTGGAAAACCTAATATTATTGCAAAAACATCTCCACTATCAAAAGGTTTATTAGCAACAAGACAATCAAAGGATGCTACAGATGCAAATAATAAATTAGTTAAAGTAGATAAGTTTCTAAAATCAGATCTTATAGTCTCTCAAAAGAAAGCAGAAGTCAAGAGAAAGGATACTGAAAAAGAAGACTTTGCAGAAGCAGAAAAGAAATTAGAACTTCCAAAATTTAAAGGAATAAAACTTCCAGGAATTTCTTTACCTTCCTTAGGGTTTATGGATAGGGTAAAGAGGTTTATATTCTTTACAGCACTTGGATGGGCATTACCAAAGATACTTGAATTCTTACCTAAACTTGAGGGATTTGCAAATATTATAGGTGGTGTTTATAACTTTGCTGAAGGATTATTTGGTAAGTTATTTGATGGTTTTATGAGTCTCGTGAAGTTTGGTGGAGACTTAAAAGACAAAACACTAGGATTTATTGCAACGGCAAAGGCAGGTGTAGGTGGAAATTATCAAAAAGAGTTTGATAAGTTAGAGAAGCAATTCAACACTTTTGTAAATGCTTCTATTATTGCTGGTGTATTAAGTGCTGATATTGGACTTGCTGCGGAATTTCTAGAGAGAAAATTAGGAAGAAAACTTACTCCACAAGAATTGAAAGAATTTGGTGTGAAACCAGGTTCTGTAGAGGGTAGAGCAATTCAAAGACCTGGAACAAAGGCAGAGAGAGCAGCAGCAAAGCAACAAAAAAGAATACAGGGTGCAGAATTAAGAGCAGCAGCAAAAAAACCAAAACCAAAACCTTCTTTATGGCAAAAATTAACAGGTGGATTAAAATCAAAGTTCGCTGGAGTTGCAGGAAAACTTGCTAAACCATTTTCAAAATTTGCAGGTGCTGCTATTCCTGGTCTTGGTGCTGCTATTGGATTTGCAGATGCCCAAGCAAGATCAAAGTCTGGGGATAAACTTGGAGCATTTCTTGCTGGATTAAGTGCAAGTTTAGATGCTTTTACTGCTGCTGTTGCTGTTGCTGGATTAGCATCTGCAGCAACTGGAGTTGGATTACCTGCTGCTGCTGTGTTAGCAACTGCCGCCACAGCAGCAGGTGCTATTTCTATGAGTATTGATGTTGTTCTTTTAATTCGTGATATTTTAAAAGCATTTGGAGTTCCTGTATTTAATAAAGGTGGAAGAGTTGTTCGTAAGTATCAAGGTGGTGGAAATACAAGAGGAGGAAGACCAGTAGGAGCATCAAAGAGAAGAGGAATTACTCCTGCTACAAGAAAAATAAAACAAACAAAACCACCAAAGTCTCAACCTGGTAGAGATGTTGGTGGCGAAAACAAAATCAAGAGACTATATCCAAATACAGGAAAACGATTTATAACAGAACAAGAGTGGAGAGATTCTGGTTCAACCTTAACTTATAATGAGTATCTTGTTCAAGAAAGGCAGAATGAAGGAAAGAAACCAAATCCATATAAAGCACTTACATCAACCGCAAAAATCTTAAAAGAAATTCCACTTGTTGGTGGAATTATGGGTGCTGCTGTTGATATTGCATTAGGCCAAAAACCAGATGTAAATGTTTATCGTTCTCTCTCTGCTGGAATTGGAAGTCTTGTAGAAAGTCTTGCAAATCAAAAGACAAACCAAAGTGTAACTTCTTTAATGAGAAACATTAAAGGTTTTGCTGAAGGTGGTAAGGTTCCTGCATCAAGAGAACTTAAAGGAGATTATAGATCTCTTAGTTCTGGTGATATGATTGCTAAAGTTCTTGGTCCTACCATTGATCAAAGAGTGAATGAAGCAATTCAAAGTATTCAAAAAGAATTGCAAAAGAGAAAAGAAGGAGCACCTGGACAACCTCCTGGACAACCTCCTGGACCTTCGAGAACTGATGATGGTGCTCCTCCAGGTGATTATGATTCTGGAAAAACCGGATCTTATGCATCTGGCGCTTATATCGGTGAACCTGGTGATACTGATGGACAACAAACTGGACTTGATATGAACTTATCTGGTGGAATAGGAACACCAATATATGCACCTAGAGATTTAATTTATAGATCCAAAGGCACTGATGGTAATCCTTCTGTTGGATTAAATGGAACTCCTGACGTTTTGGGTCCAAGTGGATCTGGTTTTGGGTATTATGGGGCTTATTATTTTAAAGAAGGAAATAAAGAGTATGAAGTTTTAATGGGGCATTTTAGAGATACTCCATATAAAGGTTCTAAAGATGGTCAAGTTATACCAAAGGGAACTCTATTAGGTTATCAAGGTGCTTCTGGAAGAACCATAGGTGCTGGAGGTAAACCATATCCACATATTTCACTTCATTTAAATGGAATTGGTTTTAGTGCATCTAATCAAAAGTTAGTAGAATTTGCTGATAGTCTGGTAAAGTCTGGAGGAACTAAAGCAAAGGATCCACCTTCTACTGCAAAAGGAACATCAATTGCATCTTGGTATGGTCCAGATTTTTATGGAAATCAAACTGCAGATAATACTGGAAAATATATTCTAAAAAGAGATAGTCTTTGGGTAGCACATAAAACACTACCATTTGGAACCAGAGTTAAATTTACATATAATGGAAAAACGATAACTTTACCTGTTAGAGATAGAGGACCATTTGAGCCTGGAAGAGACTGGGATTTAACCGAAGCAGCTGCGGAACAAATTGGACTAAAAACCGGATCCAGAAGTGGAACAGGATCTGTTCAATATGAAATTTTAGGAAAACAAGGTGGTGGTCTTATATCACCAAGAAAACCAAATCGTCCAATTCCAAATTCCTTTGCGTCTTATGAAACTTATGGAAGTGGTATGATGATTGCAATTCAACCAATTATTGTTGAAAAACAAGTTCCAGTTTCAGGTGGCGGAAACAAGATGATTGCATTCCCGGTTCCAGTTGCTGTAAATAGTAATATTGATAACGCTTTCATTGGAGGATAAAAATGCCCGCGAATATTGCAGCACAAGGCGGTCAGGCACAAGTTAATTTATTTGAGATTGAATCAAACTATGATAAACCTAAGTTAGACTTAGCAGGTGGTATTATTGAATTAAATTATTATGAAAGTATTCTCGATAATACAGTAAGAGCAACTGCAACTCTTGCTGACACCGGTTATAGAAAAGAACAAGGTTCCGCAGTTACTGAAGAGAAAGGAATTAAACTTACAACTGGTGAAAAAGTTAGTCTAAAAATTACTGATGGATATAATACGACTTTATCTTTTCTTGGGAACAAACATTTAGTAGTACAAGTACCGAGGCAAACTGCAGGAACAACTAATAAAATTACTTTTGACTTGGATCTTATCACTTCAGAGGCAGTAAATAATGATTTGGTTCCATTTAGAGTCACTAAAAGATATGATGGAAAAATTTCTGATACTGTGGAAAAAATATTAAAAGAAGTATTAAAGACTACTAAAGAACTTGATATTGATACAACTTTAAATTCTTTAAGTGTTTTGCCAATAACTAAAAAACCTCTTGGTCTACCATTTGGACAATGCACTTGGTTGGGTCCAAGATCAGTTCCCGATGTTCAAGATGCAAAAGGGAAACTTGCTGGGTTTCTTTTCTTTGAAACTTATGAGGGTTATAAGTTTAAATCTATTGATAAACTATTTGAACAGAAACCGAAGAGAAAGTTAATCTTTAATAATTTAATTGGAGAAGTTCCTCCTACATATGATGCAAAAATATTACAATATTCTTTTACAAGTTCTTTAGATCTTAAAAATATTTTACAGACAGGATCTCATTTGAAGTCAGAATTAAGAGCAATGAATCCTTATGAGAGTTCTTATCGCAAAAATGAGGCAGACTCTAAGGATCAATTTAATGAAACTAATAATGCTGGAAAAGAGCAGCCTGTAATTGGAAAATTTTTAAATATTCAAGAACAATCATCAAGAATATCTTTTAAACTTGATGATATGGGCGCACTTGTTCCTGGAAAAACATTAAAGGATCAACTTCAAAAATCAACTTATGTAAACTATAACAATGATGAGATTTTGAGACAATCTTACATGCGTTATAATAATCTCTTTTCAACCAAACTTTCTATTATAATTCCCGGAGATTTCAGTCTTCATGCAGGAGATTTGTTACACTGTGATTTTCCTGAAGTTACAAGTAATAATACAAAACTTGTAAGTGAGAAGGTAAGTGGTATATATATGATATCAGATGTGTGTCACCGTATAACAAAAAATAGTTGTTATACACGACTCAACTTAGTGAGAGATTCAATTGGTAGAAAAGCATCTAAGTAAAATGGAAAAGTCACTTCAACAGCATATTAATGATGATCGCGATGAGTTAGATAACCCTAACACAGGTAGTCAGCGTCGTCGTCATTTAGAGGATGAGCTTGATGCTCTAGAAGCTTATCAAGCAAATCATCCAGATGAAGAACATGATCCAACAGCTCTAGAACTTTACTGTGATACTCATCCAGATGCTCTAGAATGTAGAGTTTATGAGGATTAATGAACGCATACTCTGGAAACTTTGATTTAAATACTGTATCTGCTCTACCAAGATGGTTTGGTAGAGTAGTTTCCAGTGTATCGTGGCAAGATAATATTGAAGCAGCACATTTTGATCCTAAAAATCAAAAAGGTTGGGGTTATCGTTATCGTGTAAGATACTTTGGTTTGCATTCCGGAAGCACTCAAGATCTTCCAGATGATCAGTTACCAATGGCAAATGTGATTATGCCAGTGACTGCAGGTTCGGGTCTTGGTGGGTTTATTGATACTCCCGCGATTTCTGCGGGAACAATAGTGACGGGTATTTTTCTTGATGGAATGGCAGGACAAGAGCCTTACATTGATGGTATTCTAATCAATTCAAACAATTCAGTTCAAAAGTCTCAACCAAAAGATGAGATCGGAGGACTTCAACTTTTTAATGATACATATAAAGGAACTAATCCACAGACTGGAGCATTTGTACCCGACTTTCTTCAAGCAATTAAACCAATTAATAGACCTTCAAATGCAAGCACTCAGTATAGAGTAGCACAACAAAATCCTCTTACAATAGATGAATTGAGAGCAAGAACAGCAGCAAGAGAAGCAGCGGGACCTCAAGTTGGTGATGTAGTAACAGATCAAGAAACTAAAAATCTTATAGAGCAGGAAAGAAAAATTGGAAGAACAGGAACTTTGTAAGGAGATAATAATATGTCAGTAATTCCAGCAGGATCAGCACCATCTAAAGCGATTGTTCAAAGAGCAGATATACATCACACTCTTGATAATCCAGAAATTGGAAGGGCTGCAAGTGAACAACTAGAAGACGGAAAAAGACAAGAGGCTGTTCAAAGTTCTTGCAAATCTGATAATAGTGATATGAAGGGTATCCAACTCGTCATTAAAAACCTTCAGAATGATCTTGAAAGAATCAAAAGATTTTCAAATGTTAACTCTGCGTTTGATGCACTTACAAATGAGAATGAAGAACCTTGGAAGTCTATTAAGAAAGTTATAAATTTCTCTGCGACTGATATTGCTGGTTATGTAAAAAACATTATGGGTCGTGTTCGTGGGTGGGTTATGAACACTATTCAAAATAAAGTTAAGGAAGTATTACCTTTTCTTTTTCCGGGAGAGATGCCATCTTTTCTAGATAAACTTGGAAAAGGAATCAATGGTCTTTCCTGTGCTTTTGCTAAGATTGTTCGAGGACTTGCTAAAACAGTCGGCAATCTTTTATTACAAATGCTCGATAAGTTTATCAATGGTCCTATGTGTCTAGCAGAAAACTTTGTTAATAATCTTTTAAAACAAATTCTTGGTCCTATTGAAACAGCAATTAAATCAGTTCTTGCTATAATTGGAGGTGCTTTAGCAGCAATTCAAAATCTTGCTACTAGTTTGTTTAATGCTCTAGATTTTATTACAGGTATTCTTAATTTCTTTAAGTGTGATGATGATAAGGCGTGCCCGACAGTTGATCAAATAAGTTTGTCTGGGGCAGCTTCTCCAGGTGGAGATGTTCCAGGTCCTAATTCAAGAACTCAATCTTCATCTGCATCTGATGGAGCACAAACAACTGTAGATAATGCAACTTCTCCAGGTGTTGGTAACGCTAAGTCTTCCTCTGAAGTAGATGCTAGAGTTGCTGCTGCATCTAATACTGATATTGATCAGACATTAAATCAACAAGCACAGGATTATGCGCCAGGAACTACTGCCAGACAGAGAGCGGATGCAGCAAATAGAGCAAAACAAGCATTAAATTTCGAATAATATGGCAGATCAATACAGAGACTCCTGCGTAGACAGGCAAAATAAAAATAGAAAATCATTTAAAGGAAACCCAGTTGATCCCATTCGGGTTTCTTTCTATGATAAAGATGGTATGAGAGTAAATGATGTGACCCGCAGTGAAGCAAACTGTATTGCAAGTTTAAATCCACAGCAACAGTTCTTTTATCAAGATGGAAATGGGTATCAAAGAGAGATTTTAATAGACAAAGTAAATGCACTTTCAATTCTAGATGCTCTTCCTGATGCACCAGCATGTCCAACAAATCCTCAACTCTGTGGTCCTCCAAGAGTTCAGTTTTTTGGTGGAATGGGAATGGGTGCAATGGCAAATGCTGTCATTAGTCCAAACTCAGGATCAATTATTGGATTTGATATTGTAAATCCTGGATTCAATTATCTTACTCCACCTTTTGCAAATCTTGTAGATGAATGTGGGTATGGATCAGGCGGAACTTTGAGAGTACAATCTCGACCATATACAGGAGGTGATCCTCAGAAAAGTGGTTTAGAAATTAAAAATATTGTTATTACTGCACCTGGAGATGGGTATCTTGCAGCTCCTAATGGTGCTTTAGGTGGAAATGGTAGGGTATGGAAAGATGTTAATGAGGGATATGTTGAAACCGAAGATGGTGGGTATTATGTTGTCCCCACTGGTAAACAACCACCAGACCTTCTTCCTGGAGATGAGTTTTTCCCACCCCAACCCCAACCTCAACCAAATCTACAATTAGACCCACAATTACCAACTTATCCTGCTGTAACTGAGATAGAAGAAGTTTTTGTAGATAATCCTGGTTTTGGTTATGAACCTGGAGACACTTTAGAAGTAGTATCTGATGATGGAACAAGTAAAGGAGCAGTTCTTGAACCTGTTATAAATGATAGAGGAGAGATTACTCAAATAAGAGTCGTAAGTCCTGGAATTGGATTTGTAGATCTCCCAGAAATTATTATAAATTCTATTAGGGGTTATAATGCAAGATTAATTCCTGTTCTTAAAGTTACTCCAATAGCAGATGTTCCAGATCCTACAATTATTCCACCAGGAACTCAATTAGTTTCTGTTGTTGATTGTGTAGGAAGAATTCCACCCAAAACCCAATTTGATATAGTACCAAGATAAGATGGCAAAATCCAAAAATTACGAAACAAAAAGAACAGGAACAAAGGATGGTCAAATATCTTTTGGTCACATTCACGGTGATCAAGTAAAATCCTCAATAATGCTTCAGGGTCAGGAGTCTCTTGAATATATTTCAATTGATCAAACTGAACCAAGAAAAAGATGGATGACATCTAGGTGTCGTGGTAGATATCAAGTCAAGTGTGGAGATGATATTCCAAAGGATCAAGTTGGAATGTGGTTTAATGCAGACCGTAGTGATATTTTAATTCAAACTAAGGGAAGATTGAGATTAGAAGCAGAAAATATTGATTTGATTGCTCGTGGTCCAGATCCAAGTAAAGGTGTTATTAATATTATATCTAATGAAAGTGTAAACGTAGAGACTAAAAAGTTTACTGCAAACACAAGTGAATCTATTAGTCTATATACTGATGGTGAGATGCAACAGACAGCAGTAAATATTATGAAGATTTATAGCGGTAGCATTCAAAAAATGACATCCATGAGTGCTTTAAAAGGACCATCTCTTCCAATCCTTGGAAACTTACTCCAGTTAACAAAAACATTCCCATTATAATCTATGTCAAGTTCAAGTGATTTTGAGTTGATTCACGGTCAACTTCATGTAACAAAAGACCCATCAAAACCAGAAATTTTAGGAAGAGGTCCTCTTTCTATTCACGGAGCCACCTATCAACAAGGACCAAATCTTCAAGGAGAAGATCAGGCTTTCCCAAATATTTGGGCAACAACAATGATAGGTCCCTTGCAGAATAGTGATTCACCTCCGCCGTTTATTCCTGGAGTAATTACTGCTTGTGGAATAGTAAATAATTCTCCATATTCTCTTGCGGTCATTGGTGATGCTGCTATTTTGAACAATATGGATGTAAATCAAGATATAACCGCAGGTAATCTTATACAAGCTGGTGGTAATATTGTCGCTAGAGGTGATGTTAAATCGCAATGTGGCGGTCATGTATTATCTGCAAAGAAAAACTTTGATATTCCTCACCCAACAAAAGAGGGATGGAGACTTACTCATACTTGTGTAGAGGGTCCAGAAGCAGCAGTTTATATTCGCGGAAGAGTTAAAAATAAAACTGAAATAAGTCTTCCCGAATATTGGAAAGGTCTTGTAAATATTGATACGATTACTGTCAATTTAACAGCAATCGGTGCTCATCAAGATGTTATCATCAAGAGATGGGATGATGAAAAAGTATATCTTCAAGCAAAGGGAGGTATGCCTATTGATTGTTTCTATCACATTATGGCAGAAAGAAAAGATACAGAAAAATTAATTCCAGAATATGAAGGATCTGTTGAAGATTATCCTGGAGATAATTCTCAAAGATCTATTGCTGGATATCATTATGACGTTAAGGAGTAAATAAATGGCAGAATTTAATGGATTTACACCAAGAGAGGCACCAGAAGTTCCAGCAAATCCCAATTCAGGTAGTTTGAATATTAGTGGTCTAGGATCTTTTGGGTCATTATACGTTAGTGGAGTAGTAACAGCGGTAACATATTATGGAGATGGGTCATACTTAACAGGAGTTGGAACAGTTTCTTCTCAGTGGGTAACAACAATAGCGGGAATTCATACACTTTCTAATGTTGGCATAGGAACTATAAACCCAACAGTAAAATTAGATGTTGCCGGAGAAATTAAATCTAGAAGAACGAACAATACTTTTGAAGGTGGTCAATTAACATTTACACGGTCTGTTGATGATGCTGATGCATATACAATTGATGTTTATGGAAATACTATAGCAAATGCAAGATTAAGATTTATTGATGTTGATTCTACTGCAGAAAGAATGTCGATTGATAAGTCAGGAAATATTCTTATAGGTACAGGATCTTCGACAGGAACTGCATCACAACCACTTCAAGTTAATGGTGGTGTTTATATTTCTAATAATGTTGGTATAGGAGCAACAAATCCGGGTGCTAAACTTCAGGTTGATGGTAATGTTAGAATTGGAAATTCTAACACTTCTAACGAACTAAGATTTTATGGAATTGTTGGAGATAATCCTGGTGGATATAATCATTCTGCCATCATTGAGCGTAAATGGGGTTTAGATGATCAATCAGAACTTCTTATTTTTAAAGGAAATGATCCAGATACTGGAACTATTCACGATAGGATGAGAATTGTTGCTTGTGGTCGTATTGTTTTTCATAGTTATAATGATTTTGCTGATGTTGATACTTACATTGGGGCAGCAGGAACATCTAACATAAATGGGTCTGGATATTTTAATGGAAATAATCTAACTGTCACTGGAACAGTTACTCAGAATTCTGATGAATCTCTGAAAGATAATATCAGAACAATATCTGATGGATTAGAAAAAGTTCTTAAACTTCGTGGAGTTGAATTTAATAGAAAGGATGAAGAAGAAAGTATTCAACACATCGGATTAATAGCACAAGAGGTTGAGAAAATTATTCCTGAGGTCGTAACTAAAGATATGAATGGACTCAAATCAGTTGCTTATAGCAATCTTGTGGCAGTTTTGGTAGAGTCCATCAAAGAATTAAATCAAAAGGTTGAACGCTTGACATCCATTGTAGAGTCTAGTACAATACTTAGGTAATCAACGGACGACCCGATGCAAGACGAGTACCTCTCACGCTGCGTGGTGGACCCTATCAAGCGTACAGTGTATCTGTATTCTAGTGAAGGTTCTGAAAAGCAAGTGACCTGTGATACGGTAGAAGAATTTATGAACGTGCTAGAGTTCGTTCGTTCTACAGTGGATGAAGAGACACTCTCATACGCAAATCCACTTTAAGTTCCAAAAAAGGTCGAAAAAAATCCCGGCAAAATTTTACTCTTATTACTTTTTTGAAAAGTATGGTTTATAAAATTTCATACAAAGACCTCAAAGATGAACCAGTCAAAACCACTCCAGAGAATGTGAAAGAGGCAAATGAAGCACTCTTTGCAGCAAAGTGGAATCTTCCCAAAGCAGCAAAGCACTGCGGAATGTCACAAAAAGAAATGAAGTTGACATTCTGGGAATATGTGAAGTATAATCCTATCACGTATCAAGCGTGATTTTATAATGAAAGTGTATGGTCCTTACACAGCAAAAGATGGAAGACAAAGAATTGTTCTCTATGAAAATGGTAAAAGAACAACGGTTTCTTATCCAAAATATCTTTTAGAACAAAAACTTGGTAGACCTCTTTTGCCTGATGAAACCTGTGACCATATAGATGGAGACTTTACTAACAATTCACTTGACAATTTACAAGTTTTAAGTAGAGTAGATAACATAAGAAAACACGCAGCAATACATAACAGAGCAGAAATGATTTGTTGTGTATGTCCTGAGTGTGATAAATCTTTCTATAAACCAGCAAGAGACATTAGACATAACAATCTAAAACAACAAAAAGTTGGTCCATTTTGTTCTAAATCTTGTGCTGGAAAACATAGTCAAAGGTTAAATAAAACTTTTAGAGGAGGGAAACCAAATCTAAATTACAAGCCCGTGTGACCCAGCGGAATGAGGTTCTCGACTTAAAATCGAGCAGTCGGCGGTTCGAATCCGCCCACGGGTATGAGGTTCTACCTCTAAATAAACAAAAGTAAAGGACTATTCTATGAAATACAGAATAGATACCAGATACGTTTGGTATAATCGCGGAACTCAAATTGTTCTGATGTATTTCATAAATCAAATACCCTTTACTTTTGATGACCTTCCAGACGAATCAATATTCGATTTGGAACTGATTAAATTAGCAGATAACGAAAGACGTTTTGAACCAGAAGACCTTTACCAAACATCATACTACTTAATGCTTGAAGAATGTCATCCTCTCTTATATGAGTTGGAACTGGAAAATCCAGAAATGTTACCTGCTGATTAATGCCCTTGTAGCTCAGTGGTAGAGCAATGGTTTTGTAAACCATTGGTCGTCTGTTCGAATCAGATCGGGGGCTCTGAGTTCTATAACTCCAATGTCACTAATATCACAACAAGACCGCCAAATGGTCATTGAAGCACTTGAATATTATGTTCAAAAACTTAAGGAAGATAACTGCACTCCTGCCTCTATCAGTGCATTCCAAACACTCCTTAACTGGGTTGAACTGGAGCATTTCAAAAATGAGAATTAATTTATGGTTCTGTCCAGAAATGAAACAATGGCGGTGGACACTCACAGATAACTCAAGACCAGTTTGCAAACAAGAATCTGGGCAGCAACCTCATCTTCGTGATGCAATGAATGATGTAGCAAACACTGTTGAATATATGTTAGAATGCAAACAAAGTGAGTAAAAATACTTAAATGAAATCAGATTTTTTTATAGATAAGGTAAGTAAAGAAGAAGTCAAAGAACTTCTTTATACCTACCATTATCTTAAAGATGAATCCAAAGATTTTAAATCTGGTTTCAATTATGGACTTTACCGAAACACTTTCACAGATGTCCTTAGAATTGGCAACTGTCTTGGTGCTTGCATTTTTACTGGCCTCCCAGTTCCAGAAATAGCAAAAGGAGCATTTGGATTAAATCGTAATGAACAACAAGGACTTTTCGAACTTTCAAGACTTTGCATCGAACCTAGTACGCAGTCACGAGAATATAACATCACTTCTT
>Ga0222714_10001569_pt1 | contig 25651 bp, 15 predicted proteins | sample C33_3DmetaG_FD_165048 | JGI IMG/M metagenome (GOLD analysis project Ga0222714, IMG submission 165048) | Estuarine water microbial communities from San Francisco Bay, California, United States - C33_3D | ecosystem: Environmental > Aquatic > Marine > Unclassified | place: USA: California...
CGCACGTTACCGGGCCAGTGGTAGGCCGTGAGGATGTCCATGGCCTCCTCCGACACGGTGCGCGGCTCGCCGCTCCCTGGCTTGCGCTGAAGAAAGTGCCGAACGAGGAGCGGGATGTCTTCGCGCCGCTCGCGCAGGGGCGGCAGGTGGAGCTGAATGACGTTCAGCCTGTAGTAGAGGTCGCTCCGGAATCCACCCCGCGCCATCTCCTCTTCGAGGTCGCGGTTGGTAGCGGCGATGATCCGGACGTCGACCGGCACCGCGCGGGTCGAGCCCACCGGAGTCACCTCGCGTTCCTGGATCGCGCGGAGCAGCTTGACCTGGGTCTGGGGGCTCATTTCCCCGATCTCATCGAGGAAGAAGGTCCCATCCGCCGCCGCCACGAGCAGGCCGTCCCGGTCGCGGACCGCGCCCGTGAAGGCACCCTTCACGTGGCCGAAGAGTTCGCTTTCAAGGAGGCTTTCGGGGAGCGCACCGCAGTTGACCGACAGGAAGGGGCCGCCGGCACGTTGCGAGAGTGCGTGGATGTACCGGGCCACCACCTCCTTGCCCGTTCCGCTCTCACCGGAAATCAGCACGGTCGAGTCCGTCGCCGCCACGGTCTCGGCCAGTTCGAGAACCTCCTCGAAGCGCGGCGCTGCGCCGACGGGACGATTCCCCTCCCGCCTCGGACGGCTTCGGATCTCGTTCTTGAGCTGGCGGTTCTCGACCTTGAGACGGCGCGCCTCGGCGGCCCGGCGGCAGATGGCGAGAAGTTCGTCGTTGGCGAAGGGCTTCTGCAGATAGTAGTAGGCCCCCTCGTTCACCGCGCGGACCGCCGACTGCAGGGACGCCTGAGCCGTCATGAGGATCACCGGCATCTCGCTGTCGACTTCGCGGGCCTGCGTGAGCACCTCGAGCCCGCTCGCTCCGGGCATGCGGATGTCGGTGAGGACGAGATCCGGCCTCTCGTCTTCGAGCGCCGCCAGCGCCTTGGGTCCGGAGTCGGCCACCGCAACCTGCCAGCCTTCGCCCCTGAGGAGGATCGAGAGCGTGTCGAGGATGGCGGTCTCGTCGTCCACCAGCAGAATCTTCACGCGGTCGCTCCGGCCGTTGGTGCATCGGCGCCACACGAGGCACCTGGAAGGAAGATCACGAACTCGGCTCCGACGTCGCGGCCCTCCTCGACGAAGGTGACCCCCGCGTGGGCCTCGACGGCACGATGGACCACCGCGAGACCCATTCCGCTGCCGCCCGACTTCGTCGTGAAGAAGGGATCGAAGATACGCTCTCGCTCGTCCTCGGCGATCCCGGGGCCCGTATCGGAGACCGAGAGGCGAACGGGTCGCTCGATCTCCGTCCCACGGGGCCGTCGGCGATCGGGTTCATTGGAGAGACGCACCGTGACCCGGCCGCCCGGCCCGGCCGACTGCGCCCCGTTGAGCACGAGATTGAAGAGCGCACGGTGCAGGAGATCGGCATCCCCCACCACGAAGACGGGACCGTCGTCGAGCTCCGTCACCACGTCCACGCCCTCGAGATCCGGGTGCTGCCCGGCCACGAGCAGGCACCCCTGCACGAGCGTGCGCAGATCCAGCTCGTCCCGGTGTGCCATCCCCAGGCCCGAATAGTCGAGGAACTCGGACAGCAGACGGCTGAGGCGGTCGGATTCGGCGAGCACCAGGCGCTGGAGCACTTCGCGGTCGGGCTCGGCGAGACGGCCGTGGCCGAGCTGCTCGACGGCGGAGCGAATGGAGGCGAGCGGGTTCTTGATCTCGTGCGCGAGTGACGCCGACAGGGTCGCAACCGCTTCCAGCCGCTCGGTCCGTACCCTGAGGGCGTCCAGGCGCTCGACGTCGGTGACGTCCTGAAAGAGCACGGTAGCCGACGGCAGCTCTTCCCCGCCCCGGTCCAGCACGGCGGTACTGACGCCCAGCTGAATGGCGCGGCGGCTCGACCCGACTGCGACGCGCCCGTGAGACACCGCGACCCGCCGATGAATCGCCTCCTGGAGGAGCGAGCCCAGCGAAGGGGCGACGCCATCGAGTTCTTCGAGGACTCGCTCACCGAGCCGATGCTGCAAACGAATTCCCAGGAGGCCTTCCGCGGCAGGGTTCGCATACGCCAGCCGCCCGGTGCCGTCCACGGTGATGACGCCCGTCGAGAGCGTGGCCAGGATGTCGTCGGTGTCGAGCCGCAGCTGATACAGCTCCGAGGCGACGGCGCCGAGCGCCTGGCCCGCGCGCCGGAGACGATCTCCGAGGAGTGCCGTGATCAGCGCCACCACCGAAAACAGGATGACGCGGAGTCCGACGAAGATCGTGAAGGGCTCCGCGAAGCCCCACACGAGATCGGCTGTGTAGAGGATGCTCGAGAGTCCCCCGATAAGGAGCCCGCCGAACAGCGGAAGCAGCAGCGCGCCCGCACTGATGACCAGGACGTAGAGCGACGCGAAGCCCGAGTCCGGCCCTCCCGTCAGGTGCACGATCCCCGTGACGAGCAGGGCGTCGAAGATGACCTGCGCGTAGAGAAAGTTTCCGCTCGGCTCGCTCCGCCGCACGTGCGTGACCCAGAAGGACCCCGCGGTCAGACAGACCGACAGGAGTAAGAGCACGATCACAACGACCGTGTCAGGCCTTCGCGCGTCGAACCAGCTGACGAGCGCCGCGACCAGGATGCCGGTCACCAGTGTCAGTCGCCCGACATAAAGCCAGCGAAGCAGGTTCGCGCGGACCAGCCCGGGGGCGGTGTGTTCCTGCGGTGTGCTCGACGTGACCAAACTCGACCGTGGGCCTGGGGCGGACTGCGCCTTCGGACCCACGGTACACAGCGAGTGTCGCAAGTTGCAACCCCCGGGTTCTGGCAGATTGCAAGCCCCGGTCGCTAGCTCCGGTCGGGGCGAGGGATCCGCCGTATCTCCGACGCGACCGCGTACGCCTCGCCTCCCAGTCGACCCACCGGCCGCAACTGTTCGGGGAGGACGACCATCGTCCCCTCCTCGAATTCGAGCGCGGGATCGAGTCGGACGCCAACGACCTCGGCGATCACCAGCGCGTTGGGCGCACCGCCGAGATCCACCTCCTGGCGGAACTCGCACTCCAGCACCGCGGGGCATTCCGCCACGTAGGGCGCGTCGACGCGGGGCGAGACCGCGAGCCCGAGGCCCGCGAGCTCGAACTCGTCGACGTCCGGCGGCACGTTCGCGGAGGACTCGTTCATGGCCTCGATCAGTGACTCCGTGACCACGTTGACGCAGAACGCGCCGCGCGCTCGGACGTTCACGATCGAGTCCTTGAGCTCTCTCCGCCGCTGGCCGATCGAGACGCAGACGAGCATCGGGTCGACCGAGATCGCCGCGAAATAGCTGAAGGGCGCCAGGTTCGGCACGCCGTCCGGGCCCCAGGTGGAAAGCCAGCCGATGGGACGCGGCACGACCAGCGAGGTCATGAGCTGGTAGCGCTCGCGGGCGGATACCCCGGCAGGCGCGAGCACGCGAGTCGCCAGCGGCGGTGTGTCGGACAGGTGCTTCACCCCTGCGGCTCCGGGGCGGGCCCGCTGCGGGCCGGCGGCGTCGGGCTCAGCTTCCGGTCGGGACGTCGAGTACCTGCCCGACGAAGATACGGCTGCCGTCGAGCCCGTTCGTCGCCCGGAGCTCGTCGACGCTCACGCCAAGCGACCGCGCGATCTTCCAGAGGGAGTCGCCACGCTGGACGCGATAGGCTTGGACGTCCGACGCCTCGGCGGGCTGGGCGGACCGCGTCGCGAGATACTGCCCGTACTGCTTCGGGAAAAGCGCGACGTGGTAATGCCGCGGGCGCCGCTCGAGCGTCGCCTCGAGGACACCCTGCCGCTCGAGACTCAGCAGCACGCCCTCCAGCCAGCGGCGACAGTTCCCATCCCACGAATACCGGATGTCGAGCGCCATGCCGGTGGGGTGCACGCTCCGGTCCGACGCGTTCGCGGGCTGCCGGCTCGCAGGGCGCGTCAGGCTGGTCACCACGAGCTGCTCGCCGCAGGCCGTGCGGTACTGGGTGCCGAGACGCTCGATGAAGAGCTTCACCTCGGGTCGGGCGTAGGGGAAAGAGACGTCGTTCTTGACCACGAAATCCCGGCCGGACCGCACGGGAACGAGCCACCCCTGTTCCGCGAAGTGCCGAACGCGCGCGGGCGTATCAATCAGGGTGTAATCGTGCGCTTGCGCCATGCGGTACTGCAGATCGACGGAGGCCCGAGATCCCTGGAGGCTCTGTGCGTCGACCGGCGGCGCGTGGAGTACGGCCGCAATCGGTCCCGCTGCGAGGAAGACGGGCAGGAATCGGCTAGCCAGCGATCGCTTCGAAGGCATGCGTATCGATGAGCGAAGGACGTGATCAGGAGACCGATACGGAACGGTCAAACATTGATAAACGGATGTTTCCAAACGCACAAGCATCTCGCGGGCGGCGCGGGGCGGACGGCACGGGGCCGGGGGGCTTCACGCCCCGCCCGGCTCCGTTCCGCCCGAAGACGACACCCGCTCGGGACATGCCGTCCGCTGTTCCGGAAGTCAGCCCGCTGCCGCCACGCGCTCGGCGACCTTGTCCCAGTTCACGACGCTCCAGAACGCGGACAGGTAGTCCGGGCGGCGATTCTGGTACTTCAGGTAATAGGCATGTTCCCAGACGTCGACGCCGAGCACCGGTGTGAGGCCGTTCATGTACGGGCTGTCCTGGTTGGCGGTCGACGTGACCGAGAGCTTGCCGCCCCGGGCGCAGAGCCAGGCCCATCCGGAACCGAACTGCCCGGCCCCCGCGGCCTCGAACTGCGCCTTGAAGTCGGCGAACGATCCGAACGAGGCGTCGATGCCGGCCGCGAGGCTGCCGGCGGGAGCGTTCGCCCCGCCGGGCGTCATGACGTCCCAGAAGAGCGCATGATTGACGTACCCGCCGCCGTTGTTCCGGACCGCGGTCCGGATCCCCTCGGGAAGAGCGTCGAGGTCCGAGATGATCTCGATCGCGCTCATTCCATGCAGACCGGTGTGACTCTCGAGGGCCGCGTTGAACTTGCTCGTGTACCCGGCGTGGTGCTTGGAGTGATGGATCTCCATCGTGCGTGCGTCGATGTGGGGCTCGAGCGCGTCGTACGCGTATCCGAGGTCGGGCAGCTGAAAGGGGTAGGCCATTGTGCGAGGCTCCTTGGCTTGGCTCGTGATTTCATCCGGGTCCGGCGGGCGTCCCGGGGTGCGCACGGTGGCGCTACCTTGGATCTTGGGGCCGGACGCTGGATTGTACCGGAGTCCGTCCCCGTCAGCAAACCTCGAACCGACCCGGCCGACGGTGCCCGACCAGCCCAGGGAACGCAGGATCCTGCTCGTCGACTGCGACACCTTCTACGTGCAGGTCGCACGCCTCGAAGACCCGGAAGGAGCGGGCTGGCCGACCGCTTCGGCTGGGGTACGGTGACACCCGGACGCATCGTGGAACGCGAGCGCGGACGACGCCCCCCTACGGACAACCAGCGGGAGAAGTGATGGGCACACGACACTGGTCCGGACTCTGGCACGACCATCGACCCCTGGTGGGTATGGTCCATCTTCCGCCGCTCCCGGGCGCTCCCCGTTGGGAGGGGAATTTCGAGTCGGTCGTCGCGCGGGCCTCCGCCGACGCACGCACCCTCGCCGAAGCGGGCTTCGACGCCGTGATCGTGGAGAATTTCGGGGACGTCCCCTTTCACGGCCATCGGGTTCCGGCCGAGACCGTGGCGGCGATGACGGCCGCGGTCGTGTCGGTTGTGCGGGCGGTCGATATCCCGGTCGGCGTGAACGTCCTGCGCAACGACGCGGCGGCCGCCCTTGGGGTCGCCGCGGCGACGGGAGCCCGCTTCGTGCGGGTCAACGTTCACACCGGCTCGATGTGGACCGACCAGGGTCTGCTCGAGGGGCGGGCCGCCGAAACGCTTCGTCTGAGGAGCGCACTCGAACTCGAGGTGGCCATTCTCGCCGACGTGCACGTGAAGCACGCGGTGCCACCCGCCGGTTCGGATCTGGCCGACGCGGCGGCCGACACCTGGCATCGCGGCCTCGCCGACGCGCTCGTCGTGACCGGGACGGGTACCGGCCGTACCTCCGCATCCGCTGACGTGACGCGCGTTCGGACCTCGGTACCGACCGCCCCCGTCCTCGTGGGCTCGGGGGTCGACACTGCCACCGTCCGATCCACTCTCGAGCAGGCGGACGGCGTCATCGTCGGGTCGGCCGTGATGGAAGGCGGCGTGGCGGGCGGGCGCGTGGATCCGCGCCGTGCCTCGGAGCTGGTGCGGGCCGCCGGCCGCTAGCGACGAAGGCCGGGCGCGCGCGGGGCCCGTCGGACCCCGCGCGACAACCGGCTTCGATCAGTCACCTCCGCGCGCTGCGACCCGGGCGGCGACCGAGTCGTACGGCTTTCGCTCGAAGTAGCTCTTCGTCTCCTGGACCACGACCGGCGCAAGGAGGAGAAGTGCGATGAGGTTGGGCCAGATGACGATGGCCAACGCCACGTCACCGAGGGCCCAGACGATGGCGAGCGGCACGGCCGCGCCCATGAAGTGGGCGCCCACGAAGAGGAGCTTGTAGGGCAGCACCGCCTTTTGCCCCAGCAGGTAGTGCGCGCACCGGTCTCCGTAATAGCTCCACGAAATGGCGGTGGAGATCCCGAAGAGGAGCACGCCGATGACCACGATGAAGTGGCCCCAGTCCCCGATGGGAGCGAGTCCCTGACGGAACGCGGCCGCCGTCACCGGGGCGCCGTTCTCCACGGCGTCTGCGTAGAGTGAGCTGTAGGACGTCCCGTCGGAGGCCACGGCTTCGCCTCGCCTGGGGTAGACCGTGCCGGTGAAGACCTCGGTCTGCGAGGGGTCGGTGTAGACCACCTCCAGGCCCGCCTCATGCCACGAAAGGACTGGGACGCCGACGCCCGACGCGACGTGCCGGCCGTCCGCGATCTCGATCTGGTCCGGCGCGGTGACGCCGCCGTACCGCCCGTCCTCCATCTGCGCCGTGTACGAGACGTCGCCGCCCCCGAGAGTGATCTGGGTGGGGAAGCGCTGCTCGTGCGCGCCCGTGATGATGATCACGAGGCCGGTGAGCGAGCAGATGACGATGGTGTCGATGAACGGCTCGAGCAGCGCGACTACGCCCTCGGAGACGGGCTCGTCGGTCTTGGCCGCGGCATGCGCGATGGGCGCGGAGCCCTGCCCGGCCTCGTTCGAAAAGAGGCCGCGACGCACGCCCCACATCAGCGTGACCACGAAGACGCCGGCACCGACGCCGGCGACGCCGGCCGACGGGTTGAATGCTTCCGCGAAGATGTGGGCGAAGGCGCTCGGGACGCTTCCGAGGTTGATCGCGATGATCAGCAGCGCGCCGAAGACGTAGATCGCGGCCATCAGCGGAGCGAGAACCGCGGTCACCCTGCCGATGCGACCGATACCGCCGAGAATCACCGCCGCGACAATCGACGCGGTAATGCCACCCATCACGACCGTCGGGATGCCGAACGTTGACGACATCTGGTCGGCCACCGTGTTGGCCTGCACGGCATTGCCGGTGAAGAAGGCGGTGAATCCGAGCATGACGGCAAAGAAGACCGCCATCGGCTTCCATTTTTCGCCCAGCCCGCGCTCGATGTAGTACATCGGACCACCGGCCACCGTCCCGACCTCGTCGGTCGTGCGGAACTTCTGCGCGAGCGTGACCTCCGAGTACTTCGTCGCCATCCCCAGGAGCGCCGTGACCCACATCCAGAACAGCGCGCCCGGGCCACCCCAGTGAATCGCCATCGCGACGCCGGCGATGTTGCCGATGCCGACCGTCGCGGACAGCGCAGTCGTGAGCGCCTGGAAGTGCGAAACGTCACCAGGATCCTCGGGATCGTCGTACTTACCGGTGGTGACGGCGAAGCCGTGCCCGAGCCGGGTGAACTGAACGAAGCCGGTACGGATCGTGAGATACAGACCCGTGCCGAGAAGAAGGATCACCATGATGGCGATCCTCTCGCCGCCTACGCTGGGCCCGATCTCGATGATGTACTGGTTCGCGAAGTCGACGATCGGCTGAAGAAAGCTGTTGAGGAAGGACTCCATGCCTGTGCTCGTTCAGGGTGATCGGGCCGGGGCGGCCTGGCCGCGCGCCGGGGAAGGAAGCGACGGACGGAACAATGCCCCGGTGCTCCACCGGGGGCAAGGCGCGGCCGACGGGTGGCCGACGTGGGTGCTCTTCGTCAGGCGGACTCGAGCGCCGTATCGCAGAGGTGTTCGGCCACGGCGGCGGCGAGTATCTCGTGGGCCCGGTTCACGATCGCGTCGAGGGACGGAGACTCGTTGAACATCTCCTCCGCCTTGTCGCGGAGCTCGGGGATCGTGGGCAGGTGCGGCAGCGACATCTCCGCGAGCGCTTGTTCTACCTGGTCACGGGCCCGGCGCGCGCGCTCGGCGAGCTCCTCGATCGCGTTCGAGTCGTCCCACGCCTCGCGGACGCCGGCCGCGATGCGCTCCACGCTGAATGCGGCTGCCAGTTCGCCGGCCACCTTCTCGACCACCTTGCGCCCGACGGGCCGGTCGCCCCGGACGATGGCCTCGGGCGGAGACCGGAGATCCCAGACGAGCCGGAACCACGACATCACCCGGAGCACGTAGAAGGAGATGTCGATCTCCCACCAGCGGAATCCCTGCCGGGTCGAGCTCTGATAGTGGTGGTGATTGTTGTGCCACCCCTCGCCCAGCGTGATCAGGGCGAGCCAGAAGTTGTTCCGCGAGTCGTCGCCGGTCAGGTATCGCTGCGAGCCGGAGACGTGAGCCAGCGAATTGATGAAGAAGGTGCAGTGGAAGAGGAGGACGGTGCTCCAGAAGAAGCCGACGACGAGCATCGCCCAGCCGCCCCATGCCCAGACTCCGAAGCCGAGCAGGATCGCCGGCAGGTACGTGTTGCGGTCGAGCCATACCAGCTCGGGGTAGCGCGTGAGGTCCTTCACCGTCCCGTAATCCGGCGTCCAGTTCGACGGGTTGAAGATCCACCCTACGTGCGAGTACCAGAAGCCGTGATGCCGCGGGGAGTGCACGTCATGTTCGGTATCGGAGTGCAGGTGATGGTGTCGATGCACCGCCGCCCACCAGATGACCCCCCGCTGTGCCGACGACTGCCCGAGGAAGGCGATGACGAACTGGAGGATGCGGCTCGTCTTGTAGGACCGGTGACTGAAGTAACGGTGGTACCCGGCCGTGATAGCCCACATGCGCACCACGTACAGAGCCAGGGCGACCGCCACCGCCGCGACCGGCACCCCCGTCCAGAGGGCGGCCACGCATACCAGGTGCGTGAGGACGAACGGGATGGCCGCCGGGTAGACGACGTCGCTGTGCGGCGGGGTGCGGTGCGGCAAACGGCTCTCCGGTGGCGGAGCGCCGGGGGCGGCTCCGTCGGTTCGTGCGTGCCCGGAAGGTACGCTCGCGCCCGCTCGAAACAACCGTCCCGGGGGGTTGAGGCCCTGCGGGTAATCATATATTATCGTATTCGCATTTATGAATACGTTGACTCCACCCCCCATCCTCGAGCGTCTGAGCGCCCTCGGTGACGAGACGCGCGTGCGCCTCCTCACCCTTCTGGAGCGCAGCGAGTTCACGGTGGGGGAACTGTGCACGGTACTCCACGTGCCCCAGCCCACCGTGAGTCGTCAGCTCAAGGTCCTGGCGTCGGAAGGTTGGGTGGCTGCCCGCATCGACGGGCGGAATCGCCACTATCGGCTGAGTCCGGACCTTGACGATTCGGCTCGTTCGCTCTGGCGCATCGTTCGCGAGGGGATCGGCAACGACGGGCCGTGGCAGGCGGACGCCGAGCGCGCCCGTGCCGTTCTCGACCGGCGCCGGATGCGTGCGACCGCATTCTTCGCCGAGACCGCGGGACGGTGGGACGAAATGCGGACCGAGCTTTTCGGGATGTCTGCCGCCCTCGCCCCCATGCTCGGGCTCGTCGAGCCTTCGTGGGTCGTGGGTGACCTCGGGGCGGGATCCGGAGCGCTGTCCGCGCGCGTGGCCCCGTTCGCCCGTCGGGTGATCGGCGTCGACCGGTCCGAGGAGATGCTCGCGACGGCGCGGGCCCGCACGGCCGGCCTGCCGAATGTCGAGATCCGGCACGGCGAGCTCGAGCACCTCCCCATCGACTCCGACGGGCTCGACGTCGCGATTCTGGCGCTGGTCCTCCATTACGTCGTCGACCCCCTGGCGGTGCTCGCCGAGGCCCGACGCGTACTCGTGCCGGGGGGGCGTCTCCTGCTCCTCGACATGAGGGAGCACGATCGCGGCGTCGGCTACGCCGAAGAGATGGGCCACGTCTGGCCGGGCTTCGAGCCCGGGCGCGTCGCCGCCTGGCTCCGGGACGCCGGCTTCGCCTCGCAGCGCGTGACGCCACTACCGCCCGATCCAGACGCGTCGGGCCCGCTGCTCTTTCTCGCCTCCGCGCGCGCCTGAGCGTCGACGATGCCCCACCGCACCCGCCTTTCGCATACCTAACCCCAACCGGAACCGACCCGGAGAACTTCATGAGCGATACCGCCCTGATGCCCGAAACCCTTACCACGACCGAGCGTCCTGCCTTCAAGGTCGCCGACCTCTCGCCCGAGACCGTGCGCTGGGGCCGAAACGAGATCCGTCTCGCCGAACAGGAGATGCCCGGTCTCATGGCGGCACGCGAGGAGTACGGGCCCCGCAAGCCGCTCGCGGGCCTCAAGGTCGCGGGCTCGCTCCACATGACCGTCCAGACGGCCGTGCTCATCGAGACCCTCGCCGATCTGGGCGCCGACGTGCGCTGGGCGTCGTGCAACATCTTCTCGACGCAGGACCACGCGGCGGCGGCCGTCGCGGTCGGGCGCGACGGCACGCCGGACGATCCGAAGGGCTCCGCCGTGTTCGCGTGGAAGGGCGAGACGCTCGAGGAATACTGGTGGTGTACGGACCAGATGCTCACCTGGCCCGACGGGTCCGGTCCGGACCTCCTGGTCGATGACGGTGGAGACGCCACACTCCTGATCCACAGGGGCGTGGAGTACGCCACCGCGGAAAACGTGCCCGACTTCGACCCCGATGCCGACCCGGAAGAATGGGGCGTGATCCTCGACCTGCTGCGCCGCACCCTGTCCGAGGACCCCGGCAAGTGGGCCCGGATCGCGAAGGACATCCGCGGCGTCTCGGAGGAGACCACGACCGGCGTGCACCGGCTCTACGAGATGGAGGCGGCCGGATCACTCCTCTTCCCCGCGATCAACGTCAACGACTCCGTGACGAAGTCGAAGTTCGACAACCTCTACGGATGCCGTCACTCGGTCGTGGACGGGCTCAACCGGGCTACGGACGTGATGCTGTCCGGCAAGAGCGCCGTCGTGCTCGGGTACGGCGACGTCGGCAAGGGATGCGCCCAGGCCCTCAAGGCCCAGGGCGCGCGGGTTCATGTGACGGAGATCGACCCGATCTGCGCGCTCCAGGCCTGCATGGAGGGTTATCAGGTCGTGCGCCTCGAAGACGTCCTCGAGACCGCCGACCTCTTCGTCACGGCCACCGGAAACAGGGACATCATCACCGCCGCGCACATGGCGAAGATGAAGGACAAGGCCATCGTCGCGAACATCGGCCACTTCGACAACGAGATCGACATGGCGGGCCTCGCGAAGGTGAAGGGGATCCGCAAGGAGCAGATCAAGCCGCAGTACCACGAGTGGACCTTCCCCGACGGGCATTCGGTGCTGATCCTCGCGGAGGGCAGGCTCATGAATCTCGGATGTGCCACGGGCCACCCGAGCTTCGTGATGTCCGCGTCCTTCACCAACCAGGTCATCGCACAGATCGAGCTCGCCACGAACGCCGGCGGGTACGCCAACAAGGTGTACGTCCTGCCGAAGCACCTCGACGAAAAGGTCGCCCGTCTCCACCTCGACAAGCTCGGCGCACGCCTGACCGAACTGTCGGAGTCGCAGGCGACCTACATCGGTGTGCCGAAGAGCGGCCCGTACAAGCCGGACCAGTACCGGTACTAGGGCTCCTCCGTCGCTTCGCTGCCGGCGAGCGGCGCGATGGCGGGCGGACATGAACGAGGGGGTGGACCGGCCGGTCCACCCCCTCGACTCGTATACGCGCTGCCCCCGGAGCCCCTCCGCGGGATGGTTGCCCTGCCGGTCACCCTCCCATCACGAGCCGGATCGCGAAGAGCACGATCGTGGCGGTCAGCACGTTTCGGACCCATGCCTGCCCCTTCAGGATCTGAAGGTGCACGCCGAGGGCGGAACCGACGTACTGTCCGGCGGCCACGACGAGCCCCGCGGTCCAGTCGATCATGCCCGCGAAGGCGAAGATCAAAACCGCGACGATGGTGAACGCCAGCACGAGCGTGTTCTTGATGGCGTTGGCCCGCACGAGGTCGAGGCGACACGCCGCGAAGAGAGCAAGAAAGAGGAAGCCGATGCCGGCCTGGATGAAGCCGCCGTACCAGCCCAGCCCCAGAAGGGCCAGACGCACGAGCCACCGCCGCCCACCCTGGGGCAGCTCGGCAGAGCCTTCGAGAGAAGGCTCGATGGGGTGCCAGATCATCCACCCCGCCGTTACGACGAGGACGAGCGCGAGCATGCGCTCGAACGCGACGTCCCCGATCTGCATGGCACTCCACGTTCCGAGCGCCACACCGGCCAGGGCGGGAGGAAGCCCGAAATGGACCCACCCGTAAGGGATCAGGCGGCGCCGATGGAAGGTCACGGTCGCACCCACGCCGCCGAGCAGCACGCCGATGCGGTTCGTCGCGTTCGCCACAGTCGGCGGCAGCCCGATGAAGATCAGCAGGGGAAGCGTGAGCAGCGAGCCGCCCCCCGCGATGGCGTTGATCCCACCCGCGACGAACCCCGCGAGCAGAAGCAGAAGTACGTTCAGCAGATCGAGGGACAACAGAGGTCTCGGACAGGGTGCACGGGCAGCGCGACGGCCCGCTGAGGATGAGAGCCGCCCCATCCTCGCGGTCCATCGGGTCCGCGTCCAGAGTTGACGCGCGACACGCGGTGGGCGCGCCGCTCGCGTCTCCTACGAGACGGCGTTGATCATGTCGAAGATCGGCAGGTACATGGACACGATCATGCCACCGACGATCACGCCGAGCACCACGATCATGATCGGCTCCAGTGCCGCGAGCAGCGCCTCGACCGCCGTATCGACCTCGTCGTCGTAGAAGTCGGCGATCTTCGAGAGCATCTCGTCCAGACCACCCGTCTGCTCACCTACGTTGATCATCTGAACGACCATCGGCGGGAACACGCCGGACTCCTTGAGGGGCCCGGAGATCGTCTCACCGCCGGCGATCGAGGCGCGTGAGCCCATGACCGCGTCGTGGATGACGCGATTGCCTGCGGTCTTCGCCGTGATCTCGAGCCCCTCGAGGATCGACACGCCGGAGGCGACCAGGGTACCGAGCGTACGCGTGAAGCGCGCGACCGCCGCCTTCCGCTGCAGGTCGCCGAGGATCGGCATGGCGAGCAGGAACTTGTCGAGCAGGAGCTCCCCCTGCGCCGTCTTGTAGAACTGCCGGATCCCGAAGATGAAGCCGATGATGGCCACACCGCACGCCCACCAGAACGCCTGAAGGAAGGCGGACATCCCGATGACGATCTGCGTCGGAAGCGGCAGGGGGATGCCGGCCGAAGCGAACATGCCCTGGAAGGTAGGAATCACGAAAACGAGCAGCACGACGACGCAGATGGCCGCGACCGAGAAGATGACCCCCGGGTAGATCATGGCACCCTTGATCTTCCGAACGAGGGCGTCGTTCTTCTCCAGGAAGGTGGCGAGACGCAGCAAGATCGTGTCGAGGATACCCCCCGCCTCGCCGGCGGCGACCATGTTCGTGTAGAGCTCGGTGAAGACTTTCGGATGCTTCGCCATCGCGTCGGCCAGGGTGTGACCCGACTCGACGTCGTACAGGACGTCCGCAATCGTCTTGCGAAGCGCCTGGTTCTCGGTCTGTTCCGCCAGGATGTCCAGGCTCTGCACGAGCGGCAGACCCGCGTTGATCATGGTCGCGAACTGCCGCGTGAAGATCACGACATCCCGCATCGAGACGCCCGTTCCGAACGAGAGCGAGAGCTGCTTCGGCTTCTCCCGGACCGAGACCGGAATCAGCTTCTGCCGATGAAGCTGCGCGAGGACGGCGTCCCGGGTCGGGACGTCGATCTCACCCGTTTGCATCTCCCCGCCGGAGGCGGGCCTGGCGCTGTACGAAAAGGTGGGCATGTCCTTCTGCTACCTCGGTGGGTTCGAGTTATTCGCTTGGCGCCGGCTGGCCGACGGCACGCAGGAGTTCATTCGGGTCCCCGGAGCGCTTCAGAGCTTCCTCCAGCGTCACCTCGTTCTTCATGTAGAGCATCTGCAGGGCGTCGTTCATCGTCTGCATGCCGTGTTTCTTCCCCGCCTGCATCAGCGAGTAGATCTGGTGGATCTTCTCGTCGCGGATCACCGCACGGATGGCGGGCGTGCAGATCATGACCTCCGCGGCGACGACGCGCCCCTTGCCGCGAGCCTTGGGAACCAGCGTCTGGGTGATGACTCCTTCCAGTACAAAGGCCAGCTGTGTCCGGACCTGGCCCTGCTGGTATGCGGGGAAAGCGTCGATGATGCGGTTGATCGACTCCGCCGCGGAGTTCGTGTGCAGTGTGGCGAAGACCAGGTGACCGGTCTCGGCGATGGTCAGGGCCGCCGAGATCGTCTCGAGGTCGCGCATCTCACCCACGAGAATGACGTCGGGGTCCTGGCGCAGCGCGTACTTCAGAGCGGCGCGGAAGCTCTGGGTGTCCGCTCCGACCTCGCGCTGGTTGATCATGCATCCCTGGTGGCGGTGGACGAACTCGATCGGGTCCTCGATCGTGATGATGTGGCCCTTCCGCTCCCGGTTCACCTTGTCGATCATCGCCGCGAGCGTGGTCGACTTTCCCGAACCCGTGGGACCGGTGACGAGCACGAGCCCGCGCGGACGGTTGGCGAGCGTGTTGGCGATCGGCGGCAGACCCAGCTTGTCGAGCGAGACGATCTCGTACGGAATCTGCCGAATCGCCATCGCCACACAGCCGCGCTGCTTGTACACGTTGCCGCGGAAGCGGGAGAGATTCTGGACGCCGAAGGAGAAGTCGAGCTCGTCCTCGGTCTCGAAACGCTTCTTCTGATTGTCGGTCAGAATGGAATACGCGAGCGCGAGGGTGTCCTTGGCCGTCAGAATCTGCTTGTTCTGGCTGTCCGCGAGATCGCCGTCGATACGGACCCTCGCCGGGTTCCCCACCGTGATGTGGAGATCAGAGGCGCCCCTCTGGATCATCTCCTGGAGGAGAACACGAAGGTTGAGCTCCTGCTGTGGCTGCTGTCCCGCCGGAGCGGCCGGCTGCGTCATCTTCTGCCCTCGTTTCTGTGAACGCGAAGCGCCGTCAATCGGCGACCGTCGTTTCCTTGACCACCTCGTCGAGGCTCGTCACACCGCTCTCGACCTTCTTGAGGCCGTCCTCCCGCAGCGTGAGCATCCCTTCGGAACGCGCCAGCTCCCGCAGCTCGTCCGTACCCATCTCGTTCATGATGGCCTTGCGAAGGGCGGTGCTCATGATCATGACCTCGTAGAAGCCGCAACGGCCCTTGTAGCCGGTTCCCCCGCACTTGTCGCAACCCTCGCCCTTGTAGAAGGTCATCCGGTGCGCCCAGTCGAGGTCGACCTTCGCCGCCTTGAGGTACTCCTCGTCGTACTTCGCCTCGACCTTGCAGGTCTTGCAGATCCGACGCGCAAGTCGCTGCGCGGAGATCAGGTTCAGCGCCGACGCCACATTGAACGGCTCCAGTCCCATGTCGATCATGCGGGTGATCGTGCCCGGACAGTCGTTCGTGTGGAGCGTGGACAGTACGAGGTGGCCGGTGAGCGCGGCCTTGATCGCGATGCCGCCGGTGGAAATGTCGCGGATCTCACCGACCATGATGATGTTCGGATCCTGCCGCAGGAACGCTTTGAGGGCGGCCGGGAAGTCCATGCCGATCTCTGGCCGGACCAGCACCTGGTTGATGCCGTGGATATTGTACTCGACCGGGTCCTCGGCCGTCATGATGTTGGTGTCGATGGTATTGATCTGGGACAGCGCCGAGTAGAGCGTCGTGGTCTTCCCGGAACCGGTCGGACCGGTGACCAGGACCATCCCGTACGGACGGGAGATCGCCCACATGAAGTCCTTCTCGGCCTTCGGCTCGAATCCGAACTTGGTCAGGTCGAACGTCAGGTTCCCCTTGTCGAGGATGCGCAGCACGATCTTCTCGCCGAAGATGACCGGCAGCGTGGAAACACGGAAGTCGACCACCTTGTTCATCAGCTTCAGCTTGATGCGGCCATCCTGCGGCACGCGGCGCTCGGCGATGTTGAGGTCCGCGAGGATCTTGATGCGCGAGGTGAGGGCCGCCTTCATCTTCATCGGCGGCTTCATGACTTCCTGGAGCGCGCCGTCGATCCGGTAACGAATCCGGATCTCTTTCTCATACGGCTCGATGTGGATGTCCGAGACGCCTTTCAGGACCGCGTCCGTGAGCAGGCCGTTGATGAACTTGACGACCGGCGCCGAGTCCACCTCCGCGGCCAGAGCCGAGTAATCCTCGTCGGGCCCGTCGTCGATCACCTCGACTTCGTCGAAGTCGTTCCAGTCTTCCGGAATGGCGGCGGCCGGATCGTCGGCCTTGCCGTAATAGGTGTCGAGGTGCTTGCGAAGCGTGTACTCGCCTACGATGACCGGCTCGATCTCGAGGCGTGTGATGAACTTCAAGGCGTCAATGGCCGCGAAGTCCGTCGGATTCGTCATCGCGACGGTGAGCATCCGGCCAACGCGACGGAGAGGAAGGACGAGGTGCTTTCTCGCGACGTCCTTCGGCACAAGCTTGATGATCTTCGGGTCGACGTGGACCTTGGCGAGATCCACGGCGGGCACCCGGTACTGCTTGGCGAGCATGCGCGTCAGCTCTTCTTCCGCCACGAAGCCCAGGTGCACGAGGGCATAGCCGATGCGCGTACCCCCCGTCTTCGCCTCGGCGATCCCCTGCTGCAACTGCTGCTCCGTGATCAGGCCCTCCTTCACGAAGAGGTCTCCGAGACGGATCTCCTGAGCGACCTTGGCTGACATCGACTTCGGTCCTTTCCGGGTTTTCCGGGCGGCGACGGGCCGCGCTCGCCTTGTAAAATTAAAGTAGAATAGGGATGGAGTGTCCCGATTTACAAGCTCGCTCTCCGGAGAGTGCGGCGTCTCAGTCCCTCACGGCCGGCGCCTCCGTCGACCTACGGTGACGAGCCCCCGCAGGCGTTCGACGGTGACCGGCCCTATCCCGGGCACCCGCCCCAGATCCTCGACCGACGCGAACGGGCGATCCCGCCGCGCCGCGACGAGCCGCTCGGCGATCACCGGTCCGATACCGGGAAGCGTGGTGAGCTCGGCCGGGTCCGCCCGATTGATGTCCACGGCCGAAGGCTGCGCCGCCGGCGCGTCCCCCGGGTCCGTCGCGCGTCTCTCCGACCGGGCCCCACCTGACTCGGAAGTGGAGAGGGCGAGGTGGGGCCGGATCCGCTCGATCGCGGTGGGTCCGAGTCCGCGCACGGCAAGGAGGTCCTCCGGCCGCCTGAAGACCACCCCCGCGGCGCGAAGCTCGACGATCGCGCGCGCACGGGCAGGGCCCACGCCCGGCAGGCGGTCGAGCGCGTCGGCGCCCGCCCGGTTCGGGTCGATCGTTTCCCCCGGGTCGAGCGGCCGAGTGCGGACCTCCTCTGCCTCGAGGGCGGCCCGTGTCCGGATCGCGTGGGCGGCGGCGTCCGCGGCGGTGCCTCCCGGGGACGCCGCCGGACCTCGCACCGCGACACCCGCGTGCAGCCAGCGCGCCAGGCTGAGCAGCAGCAGCAGCGCGACGGCGCGTCGCAGCGCACGGGCTTCGGCATCGGGCATGTCCAACCATGTTGCACGGCCCGGGGCGGTCCCATGAGCCGACGGGACTGGACGGGGCGTCAGCGACCGAAGGTCGGAAGCATGGCCGCGCCGAACTCGAGTTGCCCGAAGATCCCCACCTGAAACTGCGTGGACCCGGTCCGCTGCCCCACGAAGGACTTCCGGTCGTCGTAGCTGAGCTGAACACCGAACTCGAACCCCCCGACGGAGGTGTCCAGCGCCATGCTCGCGGTACGCGTGATCTGGTCCAGGAAGGCCACGCATTCGGCTCCCACGGCGGTGATCCGGCAATTGCGTTCCTGCCGAAAGGCACCGATGAGAGACATGCGCACGGGCCGGTCGAGCCGGCGCGCGATCGCCCCCGGGGGGAGTAGCTGCGTGCTCACCGAGACCCGGTGGCTGCCGAGCTCGCGTTCCGTGCTGCCGGTAGGGTCCGACCCGTTGCCGTGCCGGAAGGCGCCCCGGTAGGCCGTCGCCAGCGTCCGCAACCACTGGATGGAAACGTCGATCGGAACCTGCGTGTCCTCGTCGAAGCGCTGCTGGAGCGCGCGCCCGCCGAACTGGATCACGCGACGCGTGCGTACCAGCCCGGTGGTGAGGTTGACCGTTCGGACGCCGGTGAAGCCCGGGAGGCGGAACGTCGGAAGCGTCGCCTGCACGTCAGGCCAGGTGCGGAGCTGCGTGCGGCGGTCACTGCGGGTGTCGATCGTCGTGGCGTCCGTCCAGAGATAGCCGACCTGGACCCCCGCCCCGCCAGGCAGCGACAGCCCCGACCCGAGCCGCCAGCTGGCTCGATCCGTGAGCGTGGCCGCGGTGTCCCCGTCGATGAAGCGGAAGGAGTCGAAGTCGGCCCATCCCAGCTGATAGTCGTACCGCGGGTCCACCGCGTCTCGATCGAAGCGGGAGGAGATCCCGTCCCGGTAGACCAGCGTGAGCGGCCGCAGCGCGCCGATGATGGCACGCAGCTGTCGGAGGTCCGGGTCCTCACCCTCGAACGGCGCACCGAGCCACGCGTTGGCGAGGGCGGTCGGGCTGACACCCAGCGTGGCACCCCAGTCCCGCTGGCCGCCCGCGCTCCGCGTAAGCGCCGTCGACGTGTCCGCGCCCGACACGAAACGCTGGACGAAGTTCGTGTTCCGGTCGCTCTGGTACGCCGTGCTCCAGTCGAGGTCGGTACGGAGCCAGGAGACGATCGACGGACGGAACGCCATCGCGGTACGCAAGGTCCGGTTCGTCTCCCAGCCCAGATCGAGGCCCAGCGCCCGGGCCCGCTCGGCCCCGACGAGGCGCTGGACATCTTCGTCCGCGCTCGCCCGATACCCCGGGAGCAGGTCGCGCACGCTCAACAGCGCGACGTCCGCCGTCAGCGGCTCCAGCGGGCGGAAGCGGACGTCCGCCACGAACCTGACGAATTCTCGCGGGGCCATCGTCGCGATGGCCAGAGAGTCTTCGTCGGAGACCACGATGCGCTCGTATCGGAAGATCTGCGCATCCTGCTGGAAGTACGATCCCCCGAGAGAGACGCGCTCCGGCGTCAGACGCAGACGCGCGTCGGCCACCTTGTCTTCCAGGAAGCCGGGAAGCAGGCTCCGCATGACCCCGCGCGCGAAAGCTGGCACGATGCCGACCTCCACCGACTCCGGCTCCCGGAACCATCCGGCGCCCGCGTCGACCGTGCGCGAGTCGCTCTTCGAGGTGATCGTCGACCCCTGCGCCCGCCCGTATGACGCGCGCAGGTCGAGACCGTCCACGAGGAAGCTCACGACGGGGTCCGCCGAGCGGGTTCGTCTCCTCACCGACACGCCGACCCGGTTCTGTCGGGCGCGCGTGTCGCGCAACCTCGCGATCCGGTCGGCGCGCACGTCCGAGTTGGCGAGCAGCACCGGATCCTGCCGCGCCTGTGCGTGCTGGAAGGTCACCGGGACGTCGAGGCCCCACGCGCTGGGCAGCCACCCGTCCACGGCCAGCCTGCTGGTGACGTTGAGCGTGCGGTCGTCCTGATACGTCGCCCGGTCCTTGAGCTGACGGAAGAACGCGCCGCGGTCCGTGAGCGTCACCCGGGTCGTGAGGACGCCGGCGCCGTCGAACTCCGCGTTGAACGACGTCGCCAGCCCGGCGTCCTGGACGGCGTTGCCGAGCCGGAGATCGTTGACCCAGATCTCTCCGCTTCCCGGGAGCCCCGTCTCGTTCCACACGCCCAGCGAGAGCTCGCGGACGGCGGCCAGGTTCGGAGCCCGGCCCCGGTCCGCCAGCACGACGGCGTAGGTGGAGTCAGCCGACCAGACCTCGACCGGAGGATCGCCCGGGCCGGGCGGCGCCAGAGACAGCAGCTCCTCGGCCCGGCGGCGGAGGTCGACCCACTCGTCGAAGTCGACGATGACCTCCGGGAGCCAGTCGACGGGCGTGAGCCCGGAGCCGGGGGGCGGGTTCAGCGGTGTCCGATAGAGGTAGAAGTTCTCCGGGTCGCTCCCGACCTTGAAGAAGAAGCGGTTCGGGCGCGTCGGCCCGAAGTCTCCGGACCGCGCCACCACCCAGAGCCGCGCCTCCCGGTACTGGAGGAAGTCGCGCGGCCTCTGCGGAAAGCGGAAGTACACCTCGGCACGGGCGCCGTCCGGCACGTCCGTGTACGCCACGCCGAGCGACTTTTCGTTGAATTCGATTCCCTGTCCCGCCAGCGCCTGGGTCGGGTCGGCGAGCTGCTCGAGCACGGTCGGCGGCGAGACGTAGTCGTCGCCGACCGTGACGCGCGAGACCGAGGAGACCTCGACCGAACCGACACCCGTCAGCGTGTCGCCCACGATGCCGTTCAGCACGCCGTCGGACGCGCGCTTGATCCAGCGCGAACCGACCAGGCGCATACGCGCGAGCTCGACGGCACCCTCGAAACCCGAGGCCGTGACCCTGAGATGCCGCACGGCCCGGAGATCCGCGTCGGTGATCGAGCCTCCGACCTCGACGCCGGCCGCTCCCCGGATCGGGATTCTGTAGAGCTGGAATTCCGTTCCGGTCTCGTTGCGGTTCCGCTCCAGGAAGGGCGAAGTCCCGTCGAGCCGGACGACGTAGCGCAGGTGCCGTTCCTGGACGTCGAGGTTACCGTCCGAGTCCAGGTCCTCGCTGTCCGGACGCCCGTTCCCGGCGGAGCACGAGGCGCGTTCGTCGCCCGCCGGGTAGATGCGGCCGGGTTCGGAGAGGCACGTCTCCGCCCACACGCCGCCGGCGTCGCGCGTGTCGTTCCACAGTTCGCCGAGCCGGGGGTCGGCCTCCTGGTCGAGGAGCCCGAGTCCCCACGACCGTCCGTCGTCGCGCAGACCCGTCGTACTGCCCGTCGCGTCGACGAAGAAGGCGTCCTCTGTGACGGTTCCGAGGTCGATGACCAGCGTCACCGCCTCCGAACCCGCGACGTAGAACTCGAGGAATTCGGTCCGCGTGAGGTCGAGCCCGTTGGTCGAGAGGGGGGTCATCGCCGAGCGCCATCCGGGCCCGCTGCCGGACCGGCTGCGACCGAGCGTCATGAGCAGGCCGGGCTCGCGGGTCTCGGAGCCGGTCACCCGGATCTGATTGTCGATCTCGGCGCGCGGGAAGAGGCCCTCCCGGACCCCGACGCTGTCACCCGACGGGGACTGGATGATCCAGCGGTCCTGCCAGACCAGCGGCGAAGAAGACGAGACGTCCACGGTCGGGGGCAGGACCGGGTCCGCCCCGTCGCGGAAGGCGGGCGCCCCGGCGAGCTGCCAGTCGCGCGCGAGGAGAGAGACGCGAAGCTCGGCGGCCCCGTCGAAGTCGTCGACGAAGGTGGATCCCTGCGTATTGGGATTCGGGATCGAGACGGCGACTTCGCCGTCGACGGAGAAGGTGGAGTTCCCCGCGAAGTTCAGACCGGGGATCGCCTCGAGAACCCGATCCATCCAGGCGATGGGAGCGCCGTACTGGCCGCTCAGCCCACCGAGCACGGCAGCCCGCGGCTCCGTACCGAGGATCGGCCGGTTGATGACCGACCGCTCCGTCTGGTAGAGGCCGAGCAGGTCGATGCCGCCATTCTCCCCGAGGTCTGCATGGGTCCGCAGGCCGAAGACCTGCGTCGGCGTCACCTGGAAGAGCGACCGCTGCTCCCACGTCGCGCGGACCGAAGCTTCGGGGGACGAGGCGAAGAGGATCTCCGGCTCGAGGAGCTGGACCTGCCCTACGTCGTAGTCGATCTCGTAGTCCGCACCGCGCACGAGGAGCCGGTCCCCGAGGTAGATTCGCTCGCTCTCGTCGCGAATTCCGAAGGCACCGAGAGAGAACGACGAGATCAGGCCTTCCGACTGGAGTCGGTACGCCACGGTCAGCCGGAAACGTCCGGAATTGTCACGCTCGAACGGATCCTCCTCGTAGTAAATGCGAGGGTTCGCGTCGTCTCCCAGGATGCTCGCGGTCGATCCCTGGTCGAGCCCGAGCGACGGAACGGGCGGCGGCTCCGCGAAGGGGCGGAGCGTCGGGAAGACGATGAAAGTCCCCTGCACCGGCGGCTGATCCTGGAAGAAGTCCTCTTCGGCCGAGAAGAGGAAGGATGGATCGATCCTGTCGGTAGGTGCTTCCTCGTCGACACCGAAGAGACGGAGGAAGGTGATGTCCTCTCCCGCGGGACGACGCTTGAACGTCCGGCCGGCCGAGAGCTCGCCGAGGGATACCGAGAGATCCACGGAGCCGGGTTCGACGTCGGCCGACCCGGACACCCGGTAGATCTGGTGCATCTCGAGGTCCCACGTCGCCCGTCCGGGCTGGTGGTTCGCACCGGACGCCTTCAGGAGCTTCAGCTCCGGCCGCTCTCCGCGGTTGTAGACGGCCTCGGGGTTGTAATCGCCGATCGTGTCTCCCGCGGCCGTGATATAGGTCACGGCCAGCATCTCCTCGCGGCTCAGGGGCTGGCGCAGGGCGATCCACAGACCGCTCGGGTGCACGTAGTAGTCGGTGCCCTCCTGCAGATACCGGAACCATCCGGACTCCCGGATCCGCCCATTCGGGCCGTCGGCGACCGCATCCGCCTGAATGAACCCTTCCACCTGCTGCCGGAAAACCGGGTCGTCCTCGAACCGGTACAGCTGGATCGGCTGGTCGCCGGGCGTGACCGAGATCGAAGCGGACGACGGGTCGAGTGCCAGCGCGTCGACGTGGGGGTATCGGTCGAGCAGCGTCGGGTCGAAGAGAAAGAAGAACTGCCCCCGAACGTAGTCGGCGTCGTCGAGGACCACGGTGTCCTGCTGGACGAAGCCGCGCTGGTCCCCGAGCCCGGAGAGCTGGAAGACCCGGGTGTTCAGGTCGCCGCGCTGCTGTGCCCACACCGTCTGGAAATCGACCGCGCCCACCTGCCCCTCCGCCTGGAATCCGAAGTTTCCCGCCGGAATCCCCTCGGTGAGGAATCGCGAGCGTGGGAGATTGAAGGTCACGTCGCCGACCTCGAGCCGGCGCAGGACGTCGTCCTCCCCACCCTCGTAGAAGAAATTGATCCGGTTCGCCGCGTCGAATTCGCGCGCCTGATCGAAGTCCACGTCGACGCGCACGCGGTCCAGGATCGAGCCATTCACCACGACCCCGAACTGCACCTCGGGGCTGAGCTGGGGGACGAGCGACGGGTTGCAACCCGCGCCGAAGCGCGCGTCGCATGGCTGGAAGCGCGTCCAGTCACCGCCCAGCTCCATGCGGCTGCGCACGCTGAGCCCGAGGTCGGCATAGTCGGTGACGAAGCGTCCCTCCTCGCCCTCGGCGGGGCGAACCACGGCGCGTGGCCGGGGCGGCAGAAATCGGTCCGAGGCCGGTGCGCCCACCCGCATCGCGCCCGCGCGCAGCACGACCCACTCGAGTGGGTCGACCGAGAAGTCGAGCGATGTTCGCGACGAGGCCTGGAGCACCCCGAGGTTCGCGAAGCGGGCGGAACCGATCCCGCCGTCGACAGGAATCCGGCGCATGCCCAGCAGGACGTGCGGTTGCGATGGTGAAGCGGCGAGCCCGCCCCCCACGGCGCCCGGCGGGAGCGAGAGATCCCGTCGCAGGATCGTATCCGGTGCCGGCGCGGATCCGGGCCCGGGTGCACGCGCCTCCCCTCCCACGACGGGCAGGAGGAGCGCGAGGACGAGGGTGGCGAGACGCGAGATCACACGAAACGGTGCACAGGGATGCGTGCCGCGGCTACCTTCGGGCGCGTGGCGACGCATCCGCCTGAGAACAGACGGCGGAGCGCGGGGGTAGGGAAGCCGCCACGACCCAGCACCTCAACCCGACGGGCCCAGAGCGAAGCGACCATGCGCAAGGGAGTTCTCGCCAGACATCTCATCCGGGCGCACCTCGGCCCCTTCCTGTTTTCACTCACGGCGATCACGGGGCTGATCTTCGTCAACGCGATCGCGCAGCGTGTGGACTCCCTGGTCGGCAAGGGTCTCCCCTGGCAGGTCATCGTCGAGTTCCTGGTACTTTCCCTACCTCATACGATCGCGCTTTCCCTCCCCATGTCCGTCCTCGTGGCGGTACTCTACGCCTTCAGCGACATGGCCGAGTCGAACGAGATCACGGCCATGTCCGCCGGGGGGATTCGCCCGGGTCGCATCATGACCCCGATCTTCGGACTCGGCATCGTCGCGGCCCTGGTGATGCTGTTCTTCAACGACACGGTACTGCCGGAGTCGAATCACGCGCTAAAGAACCTCCTGCTCGACATCAGTCGCAAGACCCCGACGCTCGACCTTCGCGAGCAGGTGGTCAACGAGCTTCGCACGGACGGGGGACTCGACCGCTACTTTTTGACCGCCGATCGCATCGACCACGACCGCAACGTCATGGAAGATGTCACGATCTACGACGCGAACGATCCGTTGAAGCAGCGTACCACGTATGCGACGTCCGGGGAGATGGCGTTCAACGACGCACGCACCGACCTGTACCTGACGCTGCGCGACGGTGTCGTCCACGAGGTACAGTCCGACCGGGAGGGCGGCTTCCAGAAGCTCTTCTTCGACGAACAGATCGTGCCGCTCCGCAACGTGGGTAACGAGCTCGAGCGAAGGCTGGGCGGCTCTGACCGCTCTGACCGGGAGATGGGCTTCGCGCTTCTCGCGGAGAACGCGCAGGCCCGCGCCCAGCAGCGGGACTCGCTCGTCGCGGAGAGCCGCACGCAGGGTGTCGAGGCCGTCCTCGTGGCCCTGAATCGACCAGTCGCCGGGGACGGCGACTCCACGGAAGCCGGACGCCGCAGGGACATCACCACGTCGAACTCGCCAGACGTCCCCTACGTGACGCGTGACGGGGCGACACAGCAGATCGTCGCTTCGGCACGCGCGCGCGCCGCGCGGGGTGCCGCGCTCGAGCAGTCGATCAACCGGTTCAAGGTCGAGATCCACAAGAAATGGGCCATCGCGGTGGCGTGCCTCGTGTTCGTGCTCATCGGCCCACCCCTCGCTCTTCGCTTCCCGCGCGCCGGCGTCGGCTTCGTCGTGGCCGCGTCCGCCGTGATCTTCTTCGTCTACTGGGTCGCTCTGCTCGGGGGAGAGACGCTCGCCGACCGGCGGGTCGCCGACCCGGCCGTGACAATGTGGCTCGGCAACGTGGTCTTCTTCCTGATCGCCGTGGGGCTCCTCCTGCGCATGGGTCATTCGGCGGGCACGAGCCGGGGAGGCGGAGGGGTGGGCGAACTCATCGCCCGGCTTTTCGGTTCCGGTCGGTCC
>Ga0222714_10001570_pt1 | contig 25647 bp, 40 predicted proteins | sample C33_3DmetaG_FD_165048 | JGI IMG/M metagenome (GOLD analysis project Ga0222714, IMG submission 165048) | Estuarine water microbial communities from San Francisco Bay, California, United States - C33_3D | ecosystem: Environmental > Aquatic > Marine > Unclassified | place: USA: California...
AGGAGGCCATCGGAATCACCGAAGTGCCCGACCAGCCCACCCCGTACTACGACCAGCGCTTTTGGTGGGATACAGGCATCCCCAAGGACCATGCGCAGCTAGTGGATCAGTGGGTGGGGCAGGTGAAGCAGACGGCTGCCTCACTGCTGCAGGGCACCGACTGGCTGGTGATCCGCAGCCAAGACCTCAGCTCACAGAAACCAATTCCCGACTGGGCGCTTGATGAGCGCGGCGTGATTCGCGCCAAGAGCGACGAGAAGGAGGCCGCCATCCGCGCCACCACAACGACCGAGGAGCTGGCTGCTTATGTCACCAGCGCTGCGTTCAGCGCCTGGAAGGACGAGCCTGCACCTGCACCCGCGGCTGACCCTGTGGCTGAGGACACCATCGTCTTCAGTGGTGGTGCCACGACTAGCGCGTTCAGTTTCTGATCGGCAGGCTGCTGTCGTAGCCAGCGTCGTTGCTTGTCGGTAGGCCCATGGCAGTCAGCAGTCAGCTATCGCTCTTCGGTGGTGCGCTTGCTTTGCTCACCACCGTCGTAGCAACAACAGTGGCCATTGATTCGCGGTATGCGAAGTCAGAGGAGGTCAGGCAGCAGTTCTGCGAGGCACGGAAGCAGCAGTTGCGTGACCGCATTTTTGAGCTGGACTTAAAGCCAACCAAGAGCGCCTCTGACAAGGCGCTCCGGGAGTACCTCCAGCAGCAACTGAGAGATGGCTGTTAAGAGCAAAGCGGGCAAGAGTGAGGCGAAGCATGTGTCCCGTGCTCCCTTCAAGAAGACGAGCATTGGTGGGTCAGTCAGGAGCAAGGCAAAGTCAGGGCGGAAGAAGCGTCGCGGACAAGGCCGCTAAGCTGCTCATTCGTACTTCTTTCGAGAAGCACGGAACGTCCGCTGCAGGCAGGCAGCGGTGAGGCGGGCACCGCGCGAGGACCCGCCACCTGCCAACCCTTGACACCGGCTAGCGCAGTTCTCTGTGGTCGTTAGCCTGATTCCGAGCAAACAAAAAAAACGGTGATCGAGGTAGCGGCAGCGGTTGTAGGTGCAGCAGTTACGGTTGGCGCCATGGGGATGGGGTCAATGAGCACCCGCAACCGAGAAGGCCGAGACGCAGTAATTCGCCTGGCAGCCAGTGTGGACAACGTGGCTTCACGACTTGAGCAGCTTCATGTCGACATCAAGGCCGACAGAAGGGAGACCTTCACCCGCCTCAACTCCATCGAACAAAGGGTTGCTCGATTAGAAGCGACTGGCGACCACGTTTGACATTGCTCTACGGGTCCGTAGCGTTGGTCAGCTGAACCCTTAGCGGTGGACAAATTCGGTCAATACGTCGCCCTGGCCGTTGCGTTGCATGGTGTGGCCCTGGTGATCGTGAACCTCACCCCCACGCCAAAGGATGACGAGGCACTGAGCAACGCCCGTCGCGTGGCTGTCCGGCTCTACCGAGCGCTTGAGATCTTGGCTGGCGTAGTCGGCCCTCTTGTAAAGAGGTAGTCGTGCGGGAGTTTGTCGTCGACCAGGAGCTTGCGTTCCGCGAGGAGACGACCCGCAGGATGCTCCGCGAGTTCTATGAGGACGGCGACATCGCCTCCCTGCTGGACGCTTCGTTGCTGCTGAATACGTTGTGGCACCACCAAGCAGCCATCTCCAAGTGGCTGGCCCACGAGGCAGCAGAGAACCTGGGCGAGGCGTGGGAAGACCTGCTGCCTAAATGATTGTCTTGGTGTCGTGGTTGGGGTCGGATTCGTCGAGGTGACATTCCGGCCCGAACCCTGTGGCCAGGTGCTCATCAGTCAGCGCTGGCTGCTGTGGTTCACGGGTGCTGCTGTCGTGAGCAGCAAGGGATGCCAGCCAGCTGTCGAGGCTGTCTCTCGATGGGGTCTTGGTCGGGAGCCGCAGGAAGTTCTTCAGCTCCTTGGTGTCCCGGATGAAAACGCTGGCGTTCTTGGCGTAGGCGATGAAGAACCTGCCGTTGAAGTCCTTGCCTGTCTCAATAGAGAGGCCGCCTTGCAGGTGAAGGGTTTCCCTTTTCATCAGCTGAACGTCCAGCCCCAGCCGCCGCCGATGTCCCAGCGGGGCAGCAGGTTCTTCCAGCTGTACTTCTCGTCCTTGCCGGTGCCGACGCCCTGCTTGGCCCAGCCACCGTTGACCAGATCAATGGAGCCGAAGGGGTCATGCACCAGGGCGTGGGTGCTGCTGTAGCCCCGCACCACCAGATAGTGCCCGCCCCCCTTGGGAGCAGAGACGGGGCCGTGATGCAGGACGCCAATGGCTACGGGGTAACCCTTGTCGATCTCGCGCATCAGGTCTTCCTTGTGCATGTCAGTGCGGAAGCGATGGCGGACACCAAGCTCCGTCAGCGCCTGCTGGTGAGCAGCAGCTGAGGTGGTGTCGCCATGGCGGCGGACAAAGGGCAGGTACTTCAGGTCATCGTCAACGGGTTTGCCGCTGACGGGATCCTTGGTGCCCAGGTAGTTCAGGCACATGGCGATGCTGCTGGTCTGGCACTGACGCCAGCCCTCAGGGCCGTTGTCCAGCTGGCTCATGTACTTGACCGGCAGTGGGTTGCTCACCGTGAGGGGAGGCTTCTGCCGGTAACTGGCAACCCATTCGCTGTCGTCTTCCAGGAGGTCGGGGTGCTGCATGTGCAGCGCTCGGTAGAGGAGCTCCACCCCTTTCTTCTGGTTTTCGTCACCCTTGTAGAAGAGGAAGAAGTTTGCGAATCCTTCCTTGCTTAGTTGAGCCATTACGGGGCCGTATCTCTCACAAGGTAGGGGGCTCCCAGAGGATCGGCCTCTCTTTGGCTACGTCGTATTCGCCTCTCCTGAGAATGCGAGCACAACGGGCCATCTGAATGGCATCCGCCTCTGTCTTCTTGGCCTTCTCGTAGGCGATGACAACAGCTGCCCAGAACTCGTTGTCCTTTTCGCAGCCGTCAAGGATTTGCTCGGCCTTCTTTGGACCGACGCCAGGGCAGCCGGGGTAGCCATCTGTCGCATCGCCGCACAGCACTTGGCTGTAGAAGGCTGTGTCTGCCTGCAGTCGGCTGACGTGCTGAAGCTCATCACCTACAAGGTGCATCCCTGGAATGGTCTGCAGGTCCTTGTCCCGGCTGACGATGATGTCCTCCCCGTCAGACATGATCCCCACCACGTCGTCTCCCTCGATGCCGGGGAACGACTGGGAGACCCAGGTGCTGCGGGCCCAATCCCGCAGGGCTTGATAGCCAGCAGGCCTGCGGCTCTTGCGGCGGTTGGCCTTGTACTTGGGGTAGACGGCGTAGCGGAAGTTGCTCACATCACCGAAGGCCAGCACCACTGGAGCGGTGGGCATGATCTCGTTGATGCGGGCAACCTCCTTGTCGAAGGCATCCTTGGCCTCCGAGAGGTTCACCTCATAGGTCCACTTATCTGGGGCCCATTCGGTTTCGTACTCCGCCCCCGCTACGCAGCGGAAGAGGAAGGTTTCTGCGTCGACCAGGATTCGCATCGTTCGGCGTGAATGAAGAGGGGGTGGAGGGCTTCGTGGCAGTAGGCCAAGACGTATTCCGGGGGCTGGGCGGTATAGAAGCGGTGGTCACAGGCCAGGCAGTGGCGCCTGCGCACGCGGAACCGACGCTTGCGGACCTTCGTGTAGACGACAGCGAGGTTCTTGCTGCCGCACTCAGGGCAACCGACGAGGGGCTGAGAGTGGTAGGCCATCTCAGTACGGGTTGCTTTCTTCCATCTCCCGCAGCAGCCGATCGGCTACTTCGTTGATGGCCAGGTGACAGATGCGGGCCTGCTCCTTGGCCGGGGCCCAGGTGCGGATCTTTTCGCTGATCTTGTGAACGACTGCCTGGATGCGGCGCTTGTCGTCGATGGCCAGTTCAGCGTCAGCCCAGTAGAGGGAGGTCAGCTCTTGAGAGAGGGTCATTTGGCAAGGACGGGGGTACAGGTGGGCCAGCGGGCTTTGGCGTAGGCCTTGGCCTTGGCAGCGCTTGGGGCATTGATGACCCAGCGCATGGGCTTGGCGTTCTCGAACTGGATCAGGAGGATGTATTCCTTGGTCCGTTCGCCGTCGCGTGGCCGGTCAACGCCAGGGCCACGCCGGATTTCCTTGTCGTCCTGCGCCCAGCTGAAGGGAAGGAAGGTGGGTTTCTTCATTGCCCGTCCGCGTCCATGACGTGGCGGCAGGCGCAGATGTAGCCGTCCCAGTAGGTGATGACGTACTTGGCGTCGTCTTTGACGGCTTGGTTGTAGTGCTTGTAGGCCATCTCAAGCAGGCGCTTGACGGTGCCGACAGTGACTTCAAGATCCCGCTCAGGATTGAACGAAGCGGATGTTTCGGGTGTCGTAGACATTGGTGATTTTTTCGTTTGACCCCTGGCTCCAGCGGATGGATGCGGAGGAGTCGTGGACTTGAGTGATGTGTCCCTTCTTCCAGCCGTCAGCTGAATAGAAGTGGACGTGATGACCAGCTCTCAGCTGGCGGAAGCTCGCTACAGGCCCGCCGGGTCGTCCCATTTCTGATCGAGAGATTGAGTTGCTTCGTCGAAAAGGAAGGAGCCTGCATAACCACATCGGCCGAGCATCCTGTTTTTCAGGCAGTAGGAATGAGTCAGCTGTGTGCCGCGCCGTCTGGACAGGGCCCAGATGGTGTCGGCCAGCTGAACGATCGAGTGCGAGCCGCGGATGTCGTGCAGCTCCGGGACGCCTCCGTCCTCCATGTTTTTCACCTGACTGCTGCTGCGGTTCAGGTGACTGATGGCGAACACCGTGCACTTGGTGGCCGCAATGAAGGAGCGGATCTTGGTGACCAGGGCATCCAGCTGACGGGTGTCTTGCGCCAGGCCAGAGCCGACGATCGTCAGGTGGTCGAGATAGATGTGCTGGCAGCCAAGCGAGCGAACCATGTAGTTCATTCGCTGGAGGATCACGTTCTCGTCGAGCGATCCGAAGTGATCAAACAGCTCCAACATCCCCGAGCCGGTGACGAACTTGTCTGCCTGGGCGATGTTCTGCAGTTGCTCGTCGCTTAGCCCTGCGTAGGACTGGCGAGCGTGCAGCTGTAGACCCGCTGCCATGCCGACAAAGCGGAAGACCGCCTCGTCTGCTGTCTCTTCCAGGCCAATCCAGCCGACCTTGATCCCCTTCTCCATGTCATGGAGGGCCAGGGCTCTGGCGAAGGTGGTCTTGCCAATGCCCGAACCAGCGATCAAGACGATCATCTGGTTGTCGTAGAAGGGCGTCTTCTGGTTCCACCAGGCGAACGCGCAGTCAGTGGCTACGCGAGTCGGTGGCTTGAGGACGATCCCCTCGTAGGCCGAGGCCGGCTTGATGCCATCGGGCCGCAGCTCCTTGGCTGCATAGATGGCTTCCTTGACCGCCTGGCCGCCCAGCTCCTGCAGCGTGTCGTTGGCGTCCTTGCGGGGGAACACCACACGCCGCACCTGCCCTGCAGTGAAGAGGTCAACGAGTGCGCTGGCCGCGGCCTCGCCTGGCTCGTCGTTATCGGTGGCGATGTAGACGATCCGGTAGGCGTTGAACTGGTCAAGGTTTTTCTTGACCCAGCCAGCAGCTGACTGCGCACCGTTCGGGACTGAGATCCCCACGACCTTGCCGTTGGTGGCGGCGTAGATCGACGGCGCATCGAACTCTCCCTCGCAGATAGCGATGGCGTCGTGATGGGCAGGGTTGGCCAGGTGGTGGCCAAACCCCATGACGTTCTTGGCGTCACCCTTCCAGCTGATCTTCTTGCCGTCAGTGCGGAACTTCTGGGCAATGACCTTGCCGGCCACGTCCCTGTATTGGAAGGCCACACCGTTGTCGGTGCGGACGATTCCGTACTGCTCAAGAACCCGCTTCGAGAGACCCCTGCACTGCTCGTTCTCCCACGCCTCAATGGTGAGGGTGGTCATTGGCGGAAGAGGGTCCGATCGGGTGGGCGGTTCCTGTCCTTCGCCCTTGGTGAACGTGTTGCAGACGAAGCAGAAGGTGTGATCTGAATAAATCGCCAGGCCGTCACTACTGCCGCAGCTGCAAGGCCCGTGACCAAGAAACTTGGAATCACTCATCCCCTCCCTGCTGCAGCGGGAGGTCGAGCACAAAGCCACGGGTCTTGCCAGCGTTGACCGCTAGGACTTCGTGGGTTTGGAACTCCTTGCCACAGTCCTTGCAACGCCTATGGCGCAGGACGTGATTGGTCTTGTTGTAGGTGTAGTCAACCTTGCTCTCAATAGAGCCACAGTGAGGGCAGCTGATCATTGCCAGAGGACGGAGAAGTTGATGTGGGCGTCTTTGAGTGATGTCTTCTGCCAACTCATCGCCACCGTCCCGATCACGTTCACGTTGTCGTCCTTCCAGATCAGGCCATTGCCTGCATCGAGCAGGCTGCCCAACCTGTTGTCCAGATCTCCCCTGGCTGGGCCGTAGAAGGCCACAACCAGGACGCTGATGTGATCGAGGGGTTGCTCTGTCCAGTGCTCGCCCATAAGAGCCCTGGCCTTGCGCACCCATTCCTTATATGCAGCGTCCATGTAGGGCCTGGCTTGACCCATGTAGGCCCTTGGACGTGCTTTGGACTTCGGCGCTAGCGGCAGGCAGATGTCAACCTGCTGCATTGAAGACACAGCTGTCGTCGACGAAGCCGCCGGGCACTGCGTCGAAGACGCAAGCTGCTTTCTTCTCTTCGCTGACGTACTCCAGCAGCTCCACCACCTGGGCCTGGCGGGGCTGAAAGGACATGCCAGCACCTGTGCCGCGGCTGGGCCACGGATAGATGTCAAAGCCAATGATCACCTTGGAGCCATTGCCTACCAGGCGCTTGGCGTCCCAGGGGTTGCGGGCGCTGTCAAAGACAGAGGGACCTTCGCTCTTGGTGCCGTCCTTGCGGGTCCACTGGGGCAGCTTGAAGCTGACCACCGTGCGGGAGCGAGGGTTCTCAGAGTCGGGCTTGGCGGGGAACCAGTTGCTGGACTTCTTGGTTTCCCCGTGAAAGTCCTTGTAGCGGCCTTCCATCTCTTCGATCCACGCCATGTGGACCTTGTTGTCGTTGTCCAGAAGAAGTTCAACGCTCCAGCTGGGGGGCTTGGAGGGGTCGAACTTGTTTTCCCGGGCATCACCGAGGAGCTTGAACCAGCGGCACTCTGCAAGAGGAGTGACGAGAAGCTGCGGCATGTTGGTCGTGGTCTGCTGCGAAACGCCTCACGAAAGTAGCGGGAGTGCTACGGGGGCGGAAGGGTCATAGAGGAGTCTCATGAGTACAAGTACGGGTTTGACCCAATGAGTCCCACCTGCAGCGTGCCGACATAAGGAGGCTCAGGCAGCGGGATCCCAGTCACCAACTGGACTTCTTCCCTGAATACAGCCAGCCAGTTGGTCCGAAACATGCCTGCGTAACCGTGCAGCAAACTCGTATGAAGGACTGTTGCATCTCCCATATGAGTTGCGAAGCAGTCGTGATTCGTGAGCAGCGGCATCCCGAGCGATACACCCCTCTGGATGATCTGCTGGCACAGGGCCGCATCGAAGCCATGGGTGAAGTTGGCGCCGATGCCCTTGTTCGCCTGCGTTGCTGACAGCGGGGCGTCGATCGGCTGGTCCTGCATCGTGATGCTGATCTTTTTGCCGAACAGCAGCGTCTCCACCCTGCGCCTGGTGGGCTCCCGGTCGGCCAGCCGCATGGGCCAGCCCATTGGTGTTGTCCACTCCAGGGGATAGCCCGCCGTCATCACCTTGCGGCACACCTGCTTGAGCCACTTCTTCACCTCCAAGCAGGGCGCCACCTCCTGCTTGAGCTCGGCCCACAGGTGGCTGGCGAGGTACTTGCTGGGAACGGCTACCCGGTAGGCGTATTCATCCAGCGGCACGTAGCCCAGGTGTCGATCGAGGGCATCCACCAGCCCATCGCAGAGGCTCATGTAGCTGCCCCCGTAGGGCGTCGCCAGCACCGGCCCCTTCACCAGGCCGCGGTCGATGCCACGGGCCAGCCAGAGCTCAGCCAGTGCCCTCTCCTTCTCGTCGCCCAGCTCCAGGTCGGCGGTCAACCGCTGCACCACCTTCTCGGCGATCACCGTGTAGAGATCGCGGGGCGTGGTGCCGAAGACGTTGCACAGGCGGGCTGTCTTGGCGTCCCGCACAAGCGTCGCCAGGATCCCGCAGCCACTGGTGGTCTGGTCAAAACGGATCGGCACCCCGCTGTAGCCCGTGTCCAGTGCCTGCTTCAGCCCGCGGCATAGCTGCAGGAACTGCCAGGGATCCTTGGCTCCACGCCATAGCTCCAGCCGGCCCAGCGGGTCCTCGGCCGCGGCAACCATGGCGTCCTTGGCCTTCTCCCCCCACCGCAGGCGCTCATGCCAATGGTCACGGCTCAGGCCGTAGTGCCCTGCTGCTGCCTTGAGGATCCACTGGATCCCCTCGTCGGTGGCCGGGGCCTGCTGCTCAAACGACAGCAGCGACTTCTCGGTGTCCGGTCCTTGGTGCGTGCAGTATTTGTTGCCCGTGTAGATCCGGCCTCTGTGGTCTGCGTGGTACGCCTGCCAGACGGTGCGGCCGGCCAGCTCCTCAGCCATCTGCAGCGCTCGCTCGATCCGCACTCGCCGGACCCTGTTCTGCTCGCGGTCTCGGTGGGCCATGGCTGCCAGTCGGTTCCGGGTGCGCAGCTCCTCTGCTGTGGGGCTGTCGCCCAGGCGCTCGGGTACTTCCATCGGCGCCCTGCCGCAGGGGAACAGGCCGTCGATGCCGTTCTCCCAGGCCGTGCGCTGCAGCTGCACCATCTCTGCGTCCACCACCAGGGGCGTGGCCTGCAGGTGGTTGATCCCATCAACAAAGACAGAGAGGTCGGCCTCTCGGTAGTGATCAATGGCGCTGCCGTCCTTCTCCTCGTTGTCCTGGATCGGCACCCGGATGATGCACTCCTCATTGCCCAGCACCCCGCCGCCATAGAGGGTTGGCCACGCCACGGGAGGACAGACCATGGCCGAGTGCGCCACGCTGTAGACCCGCTGCGGGCAGTTGCGAATGAACTCCTCAGCCTCTGCTGTGGGCAGCACGAAGCGGGGGCTGGTCCTGCCCACCCGATGCTTGACCACCCGCAGCAAGGGCAGCGACTGCAGGATGTGATCGAGCAGGAACCGTCCAACGTGCAGCCGCGAGAGGTCGTTCCATGCGGGGATGGGGCAGCCCAGCTCCTGCATCACCTGCTTGCTGGCCAGCCGCCTGCGGCTCATGCCCTCACGCATCAGTCGGCGAAGCTCAAGCGGGCTCTTCTTGTCGAGCCGCATCAGCCGCGTCTCGTCCTCGATCGCCTTGCCCAGGTTCTGACAGAAGGTGGGCAGCCGCTGCTTGCGGCTTAGCTGGTCGATCGTCGCCACCAGGCCGACCGCTGCAATGTGATGCACCCCCTTGAAGGGATCAAAGAAGGGGATCGCTGCGCCATTGACCCTGGCCTTGGTCGGGTCCAGCAGGAAGTCCTCGAACGTGCTCTCTAAGGCCGCGGCCAGGTCTTCAAGGAACCGGCTGTAGAGCTCCTGGCCGTAGGGCAGGGCTGACTCCTTGCCCAGCTCCTTGATCCGGCGATGGCTCGATGCGTTGGCCTGCCTTGCTCTGTCTTCCGCCTTCCTTTGTCTTGCAAGTTGCTCGTCTTGCGGACTGCGGAACACTTGCATGGGCTTGCAGCACGGCTTGCAGCTGCAAGTTATCCACTACGCGGGTGTAGACCCACCCTTAATAACGCCGCAGGCCTGTGGAACTGTTGCTCTGCAGGGGTGTAGACACCATCCACTGCGGATTTTAAGAGCACAGAGGCGGCTGCCCTGCAAGGGGTCTGGTCTCAACTTGCAGGAGCTTGCTTGCACTTGCTGCAAGTTTCTAAAAGCTGTGGACTCTGTGGACTTTTTCTATGGGACCAGAGGGACTTGAACCCTCACCTCCGTACGGAGAACGCATTTTAAGTGCGGCGCGTCTACCAATTCCGCCATGGTCCCGTGCCGGCATCCTCTCACCAGGAGGAGGAGCTGGCGACCAGTGCCTCGTAGCAGTCATCCAAGCGGCTCGTATCCATGTGGATGTAGCGCTCGCAGGTCTTGGTCCCCCGGTGGCCGAGCCAGGCCGCGATCTGCAGCGTCGTCCTACCGGCCATGCCCATACGAGTGCCGCAGGTGTGCCGTAGCTGGTGGATGGGGCGAGGGATGCTGATGTCGCACATCTGCATCGCCCTCTCTACCTGCCAGTTGAAGGCGTCATAGGTGATGTTCCATACGCGCAGCCGAGGGGATGGCGGCATGTATGGCGTGATCGCGTCAATGGCCCGGGGCGTCATGCGCAGGACCCTGTTGCCCTCCTTGTTGTCCCGCTTGGCCTTGAAGAACTCGACCACGCCTTTCTTGAGATCAACGTGCTTGCCGAGGATGCGCTCGCACTCGCTGAAGCGCGGGCCCATCTCCACCATGAAGACGACCAAGGCCTCCTCCTGGTGGTGGCCGCGGCGGCGCAGGTTGTCGCAGACCATGCGCAGCTCGTCTGGCGTCCAGATCCGCTCTTGGATGTTGTCTGCCGTGAGCCGCTGCTTGGCAAGCGGTGGCAGGGACATGGCCCCGCCCTCCTTGATGGCTGCCTCGCGCATCAGGTTGAGCTTGCAGAGCTTGTTTTTGATGGTCGAGGCGGCGTTGTCCTTGCGCTTCAGGTGCTCGACCAGCCTCTCAACGTCCTTAGCCGTGATCTCCTGCACGGGCGTGCTCATGCCGAAGAACTCAGCCACCTCGCGGGCATAGATCAAAGAGCTGCGCTCGCTGCGCATCCCCTCGAAATGGGCCTCCAGGTAGGGCATGGCGTCGGCCACCGTGTAGCCCTGACGCTTGCGGCGTGGTGTGTGCGGCTCTGGCGCGCGCAGCAGATCAGCCAGGCGTTGTTCTGCGTGCTTTTTGCTGTCGCAGTACAGCTGGCTGCGCTTGCCGTCGTCGAAATGAACGTTGAGAACCCACTGGCCATTCGACCGGTGGGTGATCCTCCATTGAACGGGGGCTGTCATGTTGTCTGCGCCTAAGCCCGGCGCGTGAGGGTGGTCGTGGTTAAGCGACCGCGGCCAGTGCCCTCTTCACTGCTGCTCCCTTCTTGCTGAGGCGGACGAGGTATCGCCGCCCCTCGCGTGGGTCAATCACGACTTCCACGATGCCAAGGCAGGACTTGCGGTGTCGGGCGTGTTCGCCAAGCGAGTTGACGATCCGACTGGCCGAGGCGTTGCTTATCTCGAAGCGGTCCTGTATCTGCTTGTACGTGCAGGCCTCCTCTTGCGCAATGAAGAGGAACACTTGCGCGTGATGGAGCGGCAGAGCGCCCGGATCCAGAGACCCGAGAACCTCCAAAGCTCTGTCCAGTTGATCCAAATCCATGGCTGAGGGGTCCTCCGCTGCTCCCGTTCAAGGGAAACAACCATACGAGGTCGCAGCGAATCTCGCACGCCATGGACGGAAATGCTGTAACCAACAGCGCGTGTTATCACTGCTGCCGAAGCCAGCAGGACAGCCGCGGTCCCGCAAAAGATCATACGAGCCATCACTCGCCAGGGGCCTGGAAATCTACAACTACGGGGGCGAGGATTTCCCTCCCCCTAGCGGTTAAATGCACCCGGTATCCCTTGGATTGCGGGCGTCTGCGGCGTTGTAGAAGATGCAGATCGGGGCAGACCACCCGCTCGCGGCGCCGGTCGTACCAGGGCGTCATGCTCAGCACGGCCCGGTTGACGGTTCCGTTCTGCGCTCCGGTGGCAACAGTCAGCTCCTCGATAGTTCGTGGCCGTTCAGCTACGTGCAGCAGGACTTCTACGGCCAATAGGCCGAGCGTCTTTTGCCCGTAGCCGTTCCGCAGCTGCCGCAGCAGCCGGCTCATTTCCGTCGTCATCTTTTCCATCACTGAAAGGTGCCGTCGTCATCACGGCGGCGCATGATCTCGTCGATGATTCGCCGCTTCTCCTCTGGCGTGATCCGCCCGTCGCTCTGGCGCCTGCGGTAGGCGGCCAGATCCATTGGCATCTCTTCCCGGCGGCCATCCTTGGTGCCCTTGCGGGTCACGGCCCAGGCGACCAGCAGCACCCAGCCGCCAACCACCAGGCAGAAGCTCAGCATGGGTTCTCCTCGCGTTGCTTGCGGCGTTGTTGCTTGGGCTGTTCTTTGCCCTCTTGCTGCAGTCTGACCAGCTCCTCTAACGCAGCAGCGCAGCGGGCTAGGTCTCGTTCCCAGTTGGTGTCGTAGGTCATGGCGTCAGTGGCTGATTTGAACCCGGGCGATCCCGTCTAGCGGCACGCCCAGGCGGTGGGCGGCACCTGCTGAAAGGTCAATCGAATTGCACTCGCAGCGGTCTGTGATGGGCACTGTGAGGCTCCGGCCCTGGTGCCTGACCTGGACCCGCGTCCCGCAGGGCAGCCAGGGATGGGCGGCTGAGACGCCCCACCACTGGAAGGTCTGGCCGCAGTAGGTGACGCGGCCCTGAAACCACGGGTCGTAGACAGTGGCCGTCACCGGCCGGGCATTGGCTGGCGTAGCCAGCAGGGCGGCAACGGCCGCCAACAGAAGACGTTGCATGGGTGGTCGTGGTTGGTGATCGGTGCGTGAGCACCGCAGGGAAAGGGCCAGCAGGTGCTGACCCGCTCCGGGCGGTGGTCAAGGGCGAGCAAATTCCCGAACACTGCTTCGCAGTTGCCGGGCCTGCTCTTCCAGTTGCTCGGCTTCCTTCAGGGCTGCGTTCACGCCGTCTGCTGTGTAATCCGTCCGCCGCTGCCAGCCCTCGCCGATCGAGGTCAGCACCCCATCGGCCTCGTTGAACCGGGCCAGGTAGGCCTCGGCTTTCATGGCCGTTTTGGTATTGCGGACGGTTGCCAGGACTGACGTATAGGAGGCCGAGACGTTCAGCCACCAGTCGCCGTCTGGCTGGTTGTAACCGTGGTCTTTGCAGTAGGCGTCCAGCTGTTGCTGAAGCTTCTGGACGAAGCCCCCATACCCGGAAACCTTGCGGGCTTTCAGTCCCTGCCAGTCGGAAAGGATCCGCAGCAGGTGCCCCTCGATCTCGTTGGTCTGTGCGTTGATCGCGTTTTGCGCCGCGATTCGTTCGTCAGTGATGGTCATGGTTGGTCGTGGTCGTGGTCGGCTGCTTGAGGGCAGCAGGGAAGGGAGCAGGGCTCCCCTCCGGGCTGTCGTCATCCCATCCCCGACATGTCCGGGAATTGATAGGTCTCACGCACTGGCGGGTCGGTGCTGATCTCGAACCAGGGGCACGCCATGGCGTACCAGCTGGGATGGTCCGCGTATTCCCTCTCTATCGAGACAATGCGGGCCCGGGCTTCTGCTCGGGTGCTGAAGCTGTCGACGAAATCAACGACCCCCTGGTCGTGGGCGTAGACGTGAAAGGGCATTGATCAGCCCTCCAGGTGGTGAGCGCCGACGATCGTCAGATCACCGTTGCTGAGCTCGTGAGCCAGCCACCGGCAGTCGGCGGCTGAAACGCTGAGCCCGTTGCGCTCGTAGCGGTTGGCTTGCGTCAGCAGGGCGGGCAGGAGGTGAGTCACTGCCTGGTTATCCCAGCCCCTGGCGTCGTCGCTGTAGTCCCAGACGACAAACGAGCGGCCGCTGAGCAGTGGCCCCAGGTAAGGAGCGCTGATCGGGCGCTTCCAGGCTTTTACGGCGTCGAGGATCAACGCCTGCCAGCTTTCGTGGACTCGTTCAAAGGTTGATGTGGTCATCGGTTTGGGTTGGTCGTGGTCGTGCTGCTGTGAGGGCAGCAGAGGACCCCGTAGGGCCCCGTGATGCCGTCAGAGGAGGACCAGGGCAGCCAGGACAGCAACCACAGCCCAGAGGGCCTGCTGCTGTTGCCTGAGCCGCTTGATCTCCTCGGCTTGTGAATCCGTCAGCTCCAGCGCTGCGGTGATCACGTCGGCCTTGGCTGAACGTTCAGTGATCACCACTGCTGGGCCTCCTGCAGCTGTTGCTGCCGTTGGCTGTAGAGACGGTCCAGGGCCAAGCCCTGGCTTGTGGCAGAGACGGTGGCCAGCGTTGCCCAGCCAATGGCTAGGCAAAGCAGGCAGAACGCTGAGGCCTTCATCAGTACCCCAGCCAGCAGAGGGCTTGGCCGGCGTGGTTGACGGGCAACACAGCCAGGCCACTGAACGCGGCTTTGGTGGCCTCGCAGACGTACTCCTCCAGGTCGCCGCCGTGCTGTTGAAACAGCCAGGCCAGATCCCTGTCGTTGAGCTCACAGCTGCCGTAGTCGGCAAGGGAGACAACAGACGAGGAGAACGTGTGCTGCAGGTCTTGCATGAAGGCCTCCAGCCACTCGTTGAACCCCCAGGACAGCGCCTCTGCGGGCACAGCCCAGGGTTGTTGGGTTGTCATGGTTCAAGCGGCAGGCCGGTGGTCGTGGTGCAGCACTGCTGCTCCGGCCCGCTGCTACACCCTCGCAGTTGTTCTGCGGCCCCGCAGACATGCAAGGGATAACTGTAACAATTCTTCACGACCTTAGGAGGGCAGGCTGCTGGCACCCCGCCTGGCACCCCTGCTGGCCATTGGCTGGCCACCGCCTGGACGTTGCGCTGGAATTGAGGGGCGCGTGCGTCCCTGCTCGTTTGCCTGCGCCCGCCAGCGGTGACCCCAGCGGCCCTGCCTGCGCCCGCCAGCAGGGCGCCAGCGTGCAGGCGGTGGACGCTCAGTCCACAGAAGCCCAGGCCCTGCCAGCCCCCGGCAGGTGGACTTGCAGCAAGACTTGCAGCCGGCCCCACAGCAGGCGAACGCAGGGGGGTATGGGGGGCTGCTGGCGCCTGGCGCTGAGAGAAAGCCCCCTCATTGCGCGACCCATTTTCGGGTTTTTCCCCCTGTTCCCTTCTGGCGTTTGCCTGCGTTTTTTCCTGGTTCCGCGGGCGTGGTGCAGGGGGCGTCGGAAGGTCTTCCAGCGTCCTTCTTTATATGTCTACTCCTGAGTACGCGGGGGGGTTTTATCGAGGTAACAGATCGAGGAGTGCTGCGGGGGTGTAGCGTCCTTCTAGTTATGTCTACGCAGGAGTAGGTGGCCCTTGGCGGTGCATTTGGCTGATGCCTGTCCGTTGATGCAGGAGGCCTGCCGGCTGGGTCGGGAGTGTGGATTGGTTTATGCGGTGTTGTGGGAGGCGGCGTGGCATGACCGCAGGGGTGACTGCGGGGGGACGACGCAGATGAGTCATAAGTCGTTGGCTGCCCTGTGTCACATGAGCAACACGACGGTGTTGAAGGCTGTGGATCTGCTGCTGGATAACGGGCTGATCAGTTGCTTGGGATTGACGGGGAGTTGGGCGGGTGGATCGCAGAAGCGGATCTACCGGGTAATTCATCCCGACCATGTGGAGGCACAGAGAGCAGCGATTGCAGTGATGGGTGAGGGGTTGTCACCCAGCAAGAGGGCCAGGGCTTTGCGTGCTGGGTAGAGTCCTGTGGTCTTGGCTTGTAGTTGGTCGCTTGGTCGTGGTCGGCTGAGTCAAGGCGGGGAGACTGCTGTGGGTCCGTTGGCCTGCGGGTCTCCTTGTCGGCAGACTGATGGCGTTGCCTGAGTAGCTATGCCGTATTTGACGAACAACCAACGTCTGGACTTAGGGCTGGTGGGTGCCAGCTGCGTGAAGGAAGAGACGCTGGAGAAGGTGAAGCCTGAGGGCTACTACGTCCAGGGTGCAAAGGAAGCACCGGCTAAGCCTGCTGCTAAGAGCGCTGCCAAGAAGTGAAGGAACTGTGGGAACCTCTACCGCCTGTCCTGCGGGATAGCTTCCCCAACTTCACTTGTTACCTGTTGCGGGAACTGGGGCTAGCGGATAGTCCCACCCGTCAGCAGATCAGTGTCTGCGACTGGATGCAGAACGGCCCAGAGCGGTCGTTGACGGTGGCGTTCCGTGGTCTGGGGAAGTCAATCCTTGCGTCGTTCTATGCCTTGTGGCGACTGCGGGTTGACCCCAACGAAAAGATCCTGATCGTGTCGGCTACAGCAGTGAAGGCGACGGACTTCTCGTCGTTCATGCTGCGCTGCATTGGTGAGGTCGACATTCTTCAGTGTCTGACCCCTGGTCCCAACAACCGCTTCTCAAACGTGGCCTTTGACGTGGGGCCAACGATGGTGGAGCAGTCCCCATCTGTTCGTTCGATGGGGATCATGGGCCAGACCACTGGCCAGCGTTGTACCTGCGCAATCCTTGATGACGTGGAGACGTTGGCGAACGTCATCACGCAGCTCAAGCAAGAGCGGGTGGCCCATGCGGTTGAAGAGATCCAGTCGATCATCAAGCCGGAGGAGGGGCAGGCCCTACCCCGCAAGATCCTCTACCTGGGAACACCCCACACCGAGACCTCGATCTACCTGCGCCTGGTCCGTGAGCGCAGTTATGCCGCTCGGTATTGGCCTGCTCTGTATCCCAAGGAGCTGGAGTCTTATGAGGGCAACCTTTGCCCGGTCATTGAGGAGGAGGTCTTGGCTGACCCCTCCCTAGTGGGGGAGCCGACAGATCCCGAGCGTTTCTCGCACGACGACCTGCTGCAACGCAAAGCCGCCATGACCAAGGCGAGCTTTGAGCTGCAGTTCATGCTCAACACTCGTCTTGCCACGTTGGATCGTTTCCCGATCCGCCTGGGGGACTTGATCGTGATGGACATCGACGGCACGGCACTGCCCGAGACCGTCGTCTGGTCGAATCAGCCCGATGTACGCCTGCAGGAGCTGGTCTGCGTTGGCATGGGCGCTGATCGCTTCTACCACCGCCCCATCTTCCAGAACGGCTGGATCAGCAGGGATGAGGCCTGGCGGTGCGTCTTGGCGATTGACCCCGCAGGCCGCGGCGCTGATGAATTGGCCTGGGCAGTGGTCGCTGAACTCAACGGCAACCTGTTCCTGCTGGAGTCCGGCGGCAGCACCCTGGGTTATGCCGATGAGGTGCTGCAGTTTCTGGCGAAGACCGCCAAGAAGTGGGACGTGAACTACGTCGTCGCTGAATCAAACATGGGTGATGGCATGTTCTCCGCACTGCTCAAACCACACCTGATGCGTGACCACCCGGTCACCATTGAGGAGGTCCGCCACAACCAACGGAAAGAGCAGCGGCTTTGTGACACCCTTGGCCCACTGATCCAGCAGCACCGGCTGGTAGTCACCACCCGCGTGATTAAGCAGGACTACCGGCTGCTCGATGAGGACCCCGAAAGCGGCCACAGCCGTTCCCTGTTTGTGCAGGCGTCGCGTCTCACCGCAGAAAAAGGGTGCCTGTCCCACGACGACCGACTTGATGCGCTCGCTATTGCCTGCGGGTACTTCGTGGAATCCGCTGCACAAGACCAGGAACGTGCTCGTCAGTCCCGTGCGGATCAACTGCAACAGGAGGCCTACGAGGCTTGGTTGGATGAGACCGGCGCCGCAGTCGATGCGCTTGCCTTGGGGTGGCGTCCGAAGGCCGGAACCCGGTCCCACGGGGGTATTAGCCAACTTCGAGTCGGCGGGAAATAGGCACAACCTTTTCTTCCATTCCTGAGAAGTCCAACTTCCCGGCCAACTTCTTAAGCGTGCTGCCCTCTTGAGCTACAGCAGTCACGTTGTTCTGCTTGAGCAGCTGCATCGCCTCGGCGCGGGCCTTGCGGTCACCGTTTTTCAGGTCTTCCAGCACCTGGGCGACCACTTCTGCGTGGATTTCGGCCAGCTGCTCCTGTAAATCCGACACTTTTACGCCCTCGTAGCCCTGTTTCACCCACTATGGCGGCTAAAGCTGGGCCGTAACAGCGTTAATGGGTACGCTTACAACGTCTACGACGCCGCAGAGTGGGCCTGCTACCCCCTATCGACGACAGACTGGTCGCCGAACTGGCGCAGCAGTTCCCTGACCGGGCTCCATCGCTTGATTTGAGCGAAAAAGAGGTCTGGTTTCGCGCTGGTCAGGTGTCTGTCGTGCGCTGGTTAGAGCGGTTAGCGGCAGATCAGCGGCAAACCCTGTTTTCAGAGGAGGTGTCCTGATGTGTTCCGGCGGAGGCGGCAGCCCGGCGACGATCACCATGCCGGATTACGGCGCCTACAACAATCAATTTCAGCTTCAGAAGTCTGCAATCGAGCAGACGATGAACAACGGCACGCAGTTGATGCAGCAACAGCTGACTGCATCGCTGCGGGACAAGGAAACCGCCTACGGGCGTCTGACCGAGCAGGCAAAACTCAGCGCAGAGAACACCAACGCGCAGGCCATGAGGCTTGCCATGTTGATCGGCGCACCGCCGCCGGAGAAAACCGCTGACGCCCCGCTTGTAGGGGCCTCTGCTCGCGGCCTTAAGTCCGCAAAGGGCAAGGGTGCGCTGCGAATTGAGCGCGGTACGGCAACAAGCAACAGCCAGGGCGCTGGCCTCAACATCACCTAAGGAGAAAACCCATGTGTCTAGGAGGTTCCCAGCCTCAGGCCCCGCAAATCGTCTACCAGGGCCCCAGCGACGCTGACATCGCCGCCAATCAGGCGGCATTGGATCAGTACAAGGCGCAAATCGGTGAGCAGCAGAAGGCTTTCCAGACGACTCTGCAAGCCCAAATCGACAAAGCCAATCAAGAGACCACTGATCTGCAAACTCGGTTTGACAATGAAGCCGCCGCGGCTGCCGCTTCCGCTGCTGCTCAGCAAACCGGCGCTTACGCGGTGACGGCCACTCAATCCGAAGCCCCAGTAACGGCGCAGACCACGGCCGCTACGACCAAAAAGAAGAACCCCCAGACCAATTTGAAGATCAGTCGGGCAGCTATGCCCACGTCTGAAGGCGCCGGCCTCAACATCGGAGTTTGAGCCATGTGTTCTGGCAACGCCATTGCGGCAACTCAGAAGCAACTGGCTGCAGCCAGCCCGCCTTTCGCTCAGGCGATGGCCGCCCCAGCTGAGGCCGAGCCCTCCTTTGACTTCAGGGGATTCAGCCCCCTGGACTTGAGGGTCACCTCCGAACAGGGACGGGAGAACCTGGATCGACTGAATAGTCAGATGCCAGTTGCACCTGCGCTGAACCTTCCCGGTAGCGCAGCGCAAAAGGACTACGAGGCAAAGCTGGCCGCCTGGCAAAGGTCCGTTTCCACCCAGCAGAAGCAGCTCACCTCCATCAAGGAAGAGGAGTACAGGCGTGATGCTCCGCGTCGTCTAGCGGATGAACGCAACGCCCTGATCGCTCAGCAGCAGGCCGAAATGCTCGCCTATGAGCGTCAAATGGCCGATCAGCAAGACAGGCAAGCGGAGCAAGCGGCTGGCTTGCAGGCACAACACAACGAGCGCGTGACGGGCATCCGTGCTCGCGGTTCTGCCGTTGCGCAATCCCTGCAAGTCCTTGGTCAAAAGGGCTTACAGGCACCTACTGCGCAAATGACAAAGCGGACCAACGCCCAGCAGGGTGCGCGGACAACTTCCGCGTCACTGCGAATGGGCTCAACCAGCGCTGGCGCCGGCTCTGGCGCAAACATCTCGGTATAAGACATGGAACTTGCTGAACAGTGCTATCGCCGGCTTGAGTCCGACCGAGATCACTACCTCGATCGCGCTCGCGTTGCGGCTCGACTGACAATTCCGTATCTGATCCCGGAAACCAGCGAGCCCACGGCAGAAAACCGCCAGTCCTATGCCGTGCCCTGGAATGGGATCGGCGCTCGCGGTGTTCTCAACCTCGCCAGCCGGATGCTGTTGGCACTGCTGCCTCCCACCCAGCAGTTCTTCCGCTTCTCGCTGGACGAAGGAGAGCTGGCCAAGCAAGGCGTAGACCCTCAGCAGAAGTCACAGGTCGAAGAGGCGCTCAGCAAAATCGAACGGCTGGTGCTCCGGGAGATTGAGGCCAGTAACGACCGCGTGGTGTTCCACGAGGCGCTGCTGCATCTGATCGTCGCCGGCAACTCCCTGCTGTACGTCTCGCCGGAAGGGCTCAGGGTTTATCACCTGAACCGTTACGTGTGCTCGCGTGACCCCATGGGCAACCCCCTGGAGGTCGTCACCTGTGAGCAGTTGGCGCTGTATCAGCTGCCGAAGAACGTGCAGGAGATTTGCTACGAGGAGGACGACGAGCTCAAGGGCATTCTCGATCGAAATGACATAACGACCAAGGGCAAGGAGAAGACCGTCAAGCTCTACACCTACATCTACTGGGAAGGGAAGCACGTCTACTGGCACCAGGAGATCAACGGCAAGGTCATCCCTGGCACCGAAGGCAAGGCCCCCAAGGAAGTCAGCCCCTGGCTGCCGCTGCGCATGACGCGCATTGCAGGCGCTAACTACGGCGTGGGCTACGTCGAATCAGCGGCTATTGCTGACCTACAGACCGTTGAGGCGCTGTGTCAGGCCGTCGCTGAAGGCAGCCTCGCCAGCAGCAAGGTGCTGTTTCTGGTCAAGCCAAGCGGCGTCACCAAGGCTGCTGACCTGGCCCGGGCCCCTAACGGTGCCTTCGTGACCGGCGATCCCAACGACGTGCTGGCGCTGCAGGTGCAGAAGTCAGCCGACCTGGGTGTTGCCATGCAGGGCAAGCAGCAGATCGAAGCCCGTCTGGCGCAGGCCTTCATGCTGGCCGACATGCGGGATGCAGAGCGCGTCACCGCAGAAGAGGTGCGGCTGCAGGCGCTGCAGATCGAAAACTCCCTGGGCTCCATCTACTCAATCCTGACGACCGAGTTCCAGGTCCCTTACGTCGCCCGCAAGCTCGACATCCTGACCCGTGCCGGCAAGGTGCCGAAGATGGACAAGCAGCTGGTCAAGCCCGTGATGACGGTGGGCTTGGCAGCAGTTGGCCGCGGCAATGACTTGGAGCAGTTGGTGCGCTTCACCACCACCCTGGGGCAAACCATGGGCCCAGAAGCGCTTGCTCAGTACGTCAAGCCGCCTGAGTTGATCAAGCGGCTGGCGTACTCCATGGGCATCGACATCCTCGGACTGGTCAAGTCCGACGAGGAGCTGGCCGCAGAGATGCAGCAACAGCAGCAGATGGCCATGGCGCAGCAGGCCATGCAATCGAGCATGGCTGACCCCCAAAAGCTCGCTAACGCCGCGGCCACTGCACAAGACATGCAGATGGCCGCGGAACAACCACCGCAAGACCAACCTCAATGACCACGACCCCTACCAACATCGACATCGCCGCCCCTCAAATCACCACGCCGGAAGGCTCGGTGGAGGGGATGGTGGCTCCCGGGCAGGAAGGCCTGCTCGAAGAGTTCATCCAAGAACAGCAAGCCGGTCAGCAGGAAGAACCTCTGCTGGCAGGCAAGTTCAAGAGCGTTGAAGAACTGGAGCGCTCTTACCAGGAGCTGCAAAGAAAACTGGGCCAACCCGATCGCGCAGAGTCGGACCCAGAAGCCGCATCTCCCGCTCAAGGCTATAGCCAGGAACAGGCGGCGCAAGTGTATGGCTCAGAGGCCGTAGAAGCCTTGCAGGCCAAGGGTATTGACCTTGCTGAGGTGATGTTCAAAGCCGACAGCGGCGAGGACATCAGCAACCATTTCGACGATCTGGCTGAGGTGTTCCAGGTTCCTCGTCAGGTGGTGGAGAACTACGTGGGAAAGGCGCAAGCCGCTGGCACCCAGCAGGCCGTCAGTTTGTCGGAGGCCGATGCTGCGCAGATAAAGGCGATGGTTGGCGGTGACCAGGGCTTTGCTGACTTGAGCGCCTGGGCATCGGCCAACCTCGATCAAGGCGAGCTGGCCAGCTACAACGCCGTCGTCGACAGCGGCAACAAGGCCGCCATTGAATGGGCCATCAAGGCAATGGTGGCCAGGCGTTCGGCACCAGATTCCGTGGTGGAGCCAAAGCTCTACGGGGGTGGAGCAGCACCAAAGCAGACGCGCTTTGAAAGCCAGCAGCAGGTGCTGGACGCCATGAACAAGACCAATGATCGCGGCCAGCGTCTGTATGAGGTTGACGAGGCCTATCGAAATAAGGTGGCGCAAATGATGGCGGTTAGCGACGTTTTTTAGTACGTTTCCGCATAAGAGCAACCAAAACGGCGGGCCCTTCAAGGAGGACAACTCGTGGCAGTTGTTGGCAAGACGCTCTGAAACAACGTCCACTTATCCATTAGAGCAATGACTGCTCCAATCCTTTCGCGTCTTGGCCAGGTAAAAGGCACCGCCGCAACCTGGGGCGCTGGCGCAACCGGCCTTGATGCCGACCGCGCGTTGATGCTGAAGCTGGGCGCCGCTGAGGTGCTCGACTCCTTCCTGCGCACCACTGTTTTCAAAGGCAAAGTCCGCGAGCGGAACATCCGCGGCGGCAAGAGTGTCGCGTTCCCAATCACGGGACGCCTCGAGGCTTCATATCATCAGCCGGGGACCGCTATAACCGGTACTGGGAATGATCCCAGCGACCTGAATGAGCGGGTGCTGACTCTCGACGCTCTGATGATTGCCGATGTGGCGATTCTCGAAGTTGACGAGCTGATGTCCTACTTCGACGTTCGGCAGGTCTACACCACCGAACTCGGCCGCGCACTCGCTTACGAGTACGACAAGCGTGTTGCCCGCATGATCTTTGCGGCTGCAAGCAACACCACCCAGCCCCTGAACAAGAGCATCAACGCTCACAAGACCGGCAACTCGCTGACCCTGGGCACCGACTACACCGGCGCTGGCGCTACCCGTCAGGCCAAGGGCGATGCCCTGGTGAACGCCATCTTTGATGCCCGCGTTGCTTTCGAGCAGAAGGACGTGCCCGTTGACGGCATGTATGCAGTCTTCACTCCTGAGGACTACTTCCTGATCTCGCAGTCTTCTCGTGCAATCAATGCCGACTTCAATGGCGGCGGTGGCGGCAACGGCACCATTGCCACTGGTCAGACCCTGCGTGTGGCTGGCATCCCTGTGATGATGTCCAACCACGTCACCCAGTCTGCTTACAGCCTGCTGGCTGGCGATCACAACGCTGATTACGCCCAGGATCTGTCCAAGTGCAAGGGCCTGATCTTCAGCAAGGAAGCCGTTGGCGTCCTGACTCTGCTGAATCCTGCTCTGCAGATGACCGGCCCTGAGTACCGCGTTCAGTACCAGTCCGACCTGCTGGTGGCCCGCCAGGCCCTCGGCATGGGCGTTCTGCGCGCTGAGTCCGCCTGTAAGATCGTTGTTCCCTGAGCGCAGGGGACGAATGTTCACCTGGGGGCTGGCTTTTGCTGGCCCCTTTTTTTGTTGTCTTGCAGAATGAGCACTACAAGGCTGTAGTGGTCAGATGGGTGTAGCGAACCAGACCGTGACGCCAGGCAGGACGACCCTGCTGGATGCCGTCAATGTCCTGCTGGAGAACATCGGCGAGCAGCCGGTGAACACGCTGGAGAACCAGCAGATTGTCGATGCACGCATCGCAGAGCGGACCCTGCTGGAGTTCCACAAGGACGGGCAGGTCAAGGGCTGGAGCTGGAATACCGAGTACGACTACGAGTTCGCCAAGGACGCCACGACCAACAAGATCCGTGTCCCCGAAAGCGTTGTGCGGTTCTCGATGGACCCCTACGCCTACGCCGGCCGCTTCCAGCTCCGCGGTCAGTACGTCTACGACCTAGAGAAGCGGACATCGGTGCTCGGCAGCGACATTCCGCACCTGCACGCAGACGTGATCTGGATGCTGCCCTGGGACGAAACACCAGAGGCCTACAACCGCTGGACAACAATCCGCTCTGCGCGGGTGTTTGCCAATCGGGTGCTGGGCTCTGACTCCCTGTACCGCTACACCGCGCAAGACGAGCAGGACGCCAAGGCCACCCTTGAGCGGATGGAGCAGCAGGTCGAGCAGTCCAACATCCTCACGGGCGGCAGGAACTACTTCCCCTTCCCGACCTATGCACCGGCTAGCGGCCTGGCCACCCGTCGCATCAGTGCAGGACTGCGCCTCTGATGTCTCTCTACTCCTACGCAATTCCAAACCTTGCGCAGGGCATCAGCCAGCAGCCTGATGCGCAGCGCGATCCAAGCCAGGGCGAGATTCAGATCAACGGCATGTCCTCAATCCTTGAGGGCCTGCGCAAGCGCGACTGCACGCAAACCATTGCGTTGGCTTCCAACACCGACTTTGGCGATGCGTTCATCCACAGCATCCTGCGGGACAACGTGGAGGAATACCTGGCCGTTGTGACCAACAACCAGATCCGCGTCTACGACCTCAACGGTGTTGCGCAGACCGTCAGCGCTCCCTACGGCTACAGCTATCTGAGTGGTGTCACCGACGCCAAGGCTCAGCTGCGTGCGGTCACCATTGCTGATTTTACGTTCGTCACCAATACCAATACGGCGCCGGCAATGAACGCCGCCGTCGCGCCTGCAGTTTCTCGGCCGACGACCCATGAGGCGTTGATCTGGGTCAAGGCGGCGAACTACGGCCAGACCTACACGGCCAACGTCAACGGCACCCAGGCGCAGGTCCAGACGGCTGTGGCACCTGTCGTCACCAGCGGCACAACAGTCACCGAGAACCGCATCAGCTCTGCAGACATTGCTCAGAGCTTGATGTCAGCCCTGTCGGGATCTGGCGTGAGCATGAGCCGTAGTGGCTCAGTGATCCACCTGCGCTCCAACAGCCCGATCACGGTGTCTGCCAACGACGCACGGGCGAACGCCGACATCACGGCAATCCTGGGCCAGGTGCAGGCGTTCACCGAGCTGCCAACCATTGCGCCCGAGGGCTACCAGATCGAGATCACAGGCGATCCCGGCAACAACTTCGACGGCTACTACGTCGAGTTCCAGCCCAAGAGCGGAACCTTTGGCGAAGGCGTTTGGGCAGAGACCGTCTCCCCTGGCGTCGAGTACCAGATCAATGCGGCGACCATGCCGCACCTTCTTGTACGGCTACCAGGCGGCACCTTCTACTTCGGCCCAGCCAATGGCAGCACTCAAGGCGGGATCACGATCCCTCACTGGGGTGAGCGGGTCTCAGGTGATTACGACACTGCGCCTGACCCGAGCTTTATCGGCAACCCCATCAATGACATCTTCATCTACAAGAACCGCCTGGGCTTCCTGGCAGATGAGAACGTCATCCTCAGCCGGGTGCGGGGGTTCTTTGAGTTCTTCCCGGAGACGGTCACAGCAGTGCTGGACACTGATCCTATTGATGTTGTGGCTAGCAATAACCGGGTCTCCGTTCTGCGGTACGCGGTCCCGTACCAGGACGAGCTGATCCTGTTTTCGGCTCAGTATCAGTTCCGCTTTAACGCTGCGGAGACGGTGCTGACGCCAGCCACAGCGCAGATCACGGTGCTGACCCAGTTCGAGGTTGACGTGAACGTCAGGCCTCAGCTGGCAGGTGGCGGGATCGTCTTCTGCCAGGCCAACGGGGACTTCTCGATGTTCCGAGAGTTCAGCGTGCGTGGGGCTGGCACAGCCCTGACGGCAGATGCGCAGGATCTCACCGGCTACGTCTCAGCGTTTGTGCCAAGTGATGTCTTCACCATCACGGTGAACGACACCAGCAATGCGGTATTCGCCATCAGCTCTCACGCCGGACATGAAAGCAGGATCTACGTCTACAAATACTTCATCCGCAATGCCGGAGATGGAGCCCAAAGAGCCCAGTCAAGCTGGAGCTATTGGGAGTTCAGCGGAGCAGATGAAATCCTCCAGGTGCTCTGCGTGCGGGAGACCCTGTACTGCCTTGTGCGCTACGGAAGCAACATCTTCCTAGAGCGCATTCCGGTGCAGGACCGC
>Ga0222714_10001572_pt1 | contig 25622 bp, 19 predicted proteins | sample C33_3DmetaG_FD_165048 | JGI IMG/M metagenome (GOLD analysis project Ga0222714, IMG submission 165048) | Estuarine water microbial communities from San Francisco Bay, California, United States - C33_3D | ecosystem: Environmental > Aquatic > Marine > Unclassified | place: USA: California...
TCGGTTTCGGGGGCGATGCTTACCGGCGGTGGTTCGGGGGGCGCGACAATCTCGGGCACGACCGCAGCTGGAGGCTCGGCGGCGGGGGATTCGGCCTTGGGGGCTGGAGTTGGCGGATGAACAATCTTGCTGGTCAGCCCGGCGCCCAGAACATCGGCCATCTGCGGCATCGGACGGTCGTGCTGAGGCAGCATTTCCGCGGGGGGCGCGGCGGCGGCGACGCTGTTGAGTTGTTCAAGGCCGAGTGAGCTGATGAGGGTGACCGCAAGGGAGTCCTCCAGTTTGGCGTCGACAGCGACACCGAACAGGATGTGGGTTTGGTCGGGCACGTGGCGGCCGAGCTGTTTCATCACGGCGTCGACCTCGACCAAGGTGAGGGACTCGCCGCCGGCGATGTGAACGAGCAGCGTCCGGGTCTGGTGCAGCAGGCGACCCTGATCAATGAGCGGGCTCTTGAGGGCGCGCTTGAGGGCCTCGGCCCCGCGGTTCTGGCCACGCGCCTCGCCAAAGCCGAACAAGCAACGGCCGTTGGAGGTGCTGAGGGCGGCGGTGAGGTCGTCGAGACCCAGTTTCACCAAGCCCGGCAGGGTGACGATGGTGCAGATGGCGCGAAGGCTCTGGGCGATCAACTGGTCGGCCTGGGCGAAGGCTTTTTGGATGCCGTCCTTCGGCAGGACCAACTCACCCATGCGGTTGTTCTCGAACAGGACGAGGGCGTCGGCGCGCTTCTGGAGCTGTTCAAGCGAGTCGGCTGCCTGGCCGTTGCGGCGGCGGCCCTCAAAGCTGAAAGGCATGGCGGCGGTGACGATGACCAGGGCGCCGGTGGACTTGGCGATGTCCGCGATCACGGGCGCTGCCCCCGACCCCGTGCCGCCGCCAAGGCCGGTGCAGAGAAAAACGATGTCATGCCCCTCGACCTCGCGGCGGATGTCTTCGCGCGAGAACATGGCCGCCTCGCGGCCGAGATCAGGATCGCCGCCGGCACCGGCACCGCGGACTAGGTCGGCCCCGAGCTGGACCTTGACCGGCGCCATGGCATGACCGAGCACGCGAACGTCGGTGTGCATGCAGACGATTTTGGCGTCCACCGTGCGATCAAGTGTGATGCGGTCGAGGACGTTGACGCCCGCTCCGCCGATGCCGACGATGCAGGTTCGAAGGGCGGGCTTGCCGGAGTCATCCCGCTGGGGCTGGCGATCATATTCGACCATGGTGGGCTAGTGGGTGGAGGGTGGAGGTGGGTGGCGGTTCAGGAGGCCGGGGTGAGGAAGTCGGAGACCTTGCGTTTGAAGAGCGGAAAAAATGACCGGGCGGGCTTTTCCTGGTCGAGGATCTGGGCGTAGCGGATGAGGCCGATCGGGGCCGAGTACTGGGGCTTGTCAAACATGTCCGTGACGCCGCTGAAGGGCGTCGAGCCCGCACGGGTGACCTTCATTCCAAACACGTCGCGCGCGACCACGTCAATGCCTTTCAGGAGGCTGGTCCCGCCAGTCAGGAAAACACCGGCGGCAAGACGGTCGAGATGACCCTCGCAGCGGGCCCGCACCTGGTCGAGGATTTCCTGGACCCGCAGCTGGATCACCTCATTGAGAAAGGCGCGCTCGACCTCGCCGATGGCAAAGCCGTTGTCGTCCTCGATGCGCAGCATTTCGCCCGGCTCAACGTCATCCAGCAGGCAGCTGCCGGCCTGGATCTTCAGGCTGTCGGCACGGGTGTGCGGGATTTGCACGGCCATGGCGATGTCCTGGCTGATGTGGTCACCCGCCAGCGGCACGCAGCCGGAAACGCTGATCATGCCGTCGTCATAGAGCACAAAGTCAGCCGTGCCGCCGCCGATGTCGATCATCAGGGCCCCCTCGCGCTTGGCCTCGCGGCTGAGCACGACCTGGGCGGCGGCGACCGGGTTGAAAACAACATCCTCAACCTCAAGGGGGATTTCCTTGACGCACTTGATCGAGTTCTGGATGCGCGGCATCAGGCCGTGAATGATGTGATAGTCGGCCTCAAGCTGGCGCGCCTGCCGGCCGATGGGCTGTCGAACCGCCTCGACACCATCGACGATGTACTGCCGCAGGACACTGTGCAGGAAAACGTTGTCCTCGGGGATCGCCACGTGGCGTGCAATCTCCTTGGCTTCCTCGACGTCGCGCTCAATGATCTCGGTCTGGCCCTCGGGCAGACGATGGCAGCCCCGGTTGTTTTGGCTCTCGATGTGCGCGCCGCTGACGCCGAGGAAGACGGTGCGGATCATCACGTCGCTGAGATCCTCGGCGCGCACGAGGGCGTCGTTCAGACAGGTCTGCACTTTGTCAAAGTCGACGATCTCGCCCTTGCGCACGCCACGCGAGGCGGCCTGGCCGATGCCCAGGATTTTGATGGAGCCGTCGCGCTTGGCCTCGCCGACAACGACGCAGATCTTGCTCGTGCCGATTTCCAGCGCTGCGTAGATGGTGGATTTCGCCATGGGGGTTAACGAAGCTGGGTGCTGGCGGTGCGCGGTGACGTCACGGGACGCGCGGTGGGGACTTGCAGGCCGGCCAGATCGGGCGGGCTTCGGAAGGTGACGGGCACGTTCTGCCTGGCCAGGAGATTGAGGGTGTCGATCTCCCATCCGCGCTGGCGCGCCTCGTCGCGAACACGATCGAGCCTGGTCAACTGCAGGTCGTGATCGTCGACGCCAAACACGACCTGGGTTTTGTCGGAGAAGCGGGCCAGGATGGAATACGGAGTCTGCAGGTGGAGGGCCAGCGACTTCGGTTGTCCTGCCTCGTAGCGGGCGTCGAGTTCCTTCACCAGACCCAGCGCGGCATGCAGGGCAAAATCCTCCAAGGACAGTCCCGGGGTGTTCTGGGCCAGGGTTTCATGATGGATGACCGGCAGAGAACCGTAGGCTTCGGACCACTGGTCGCAGGGAAAGGGCACCGCTTCGGCGTCCAGCAACCAGCCCTCGCCCTCGCGTCCGGCAATCAGGCCGAGGCGCGGGCAATCCAACCAAGCCACCGGTTCGCGTTGCCTGACTCGCAGGGTGAGAATGCCGGCATCGAAGTCGCGTTCCAGGTCCACGTCCTGCACGGCCGGCAGTTGGCGCAGGCGGGCGCGCACCTCCCGCATGTTGATGAAGAGCAGATTTTCGCCGCGTGTCAGCAGGGTGGCGCGCACGATCTTCTCGACACTCAAGGGCCCGCGGGTTTGCACGGCCACCTGGAGCAGTTCGAACTGGGGGTTTTTCAGGATGGCTTCCTGCACCGTCACCTTGAGCAGACCGGTGAGACAGATGAACAGGATCAGGCGCAGGGCCCAAGTGTAACCACGCCGCGCCGCCTCCTGCTTGGCCATGGCGCGAATCTTGGGAGAATCGACCGGCAACTTCGCGGCAGACTTGGTTTTGCCACCCGATGGGCGCGCGCGTCCCTCCGCAGCCTCAGGGCCGCGCCGCGTCGAAGCCTGAATTCGGGAGAGGGGCATGCCGGAAACGGGGATTAACTATCAACGTTCATTAAATAATAGAGTTTGACACGCAATGCCATTTTTTTCTGGAAAAAACGATGGGTGGAAGGGCGACTGGACACATGCCTGCCAGAACCAGCTTGCCAAAGGTCGAAGTTCCCGCATAATGCGCCCCCGCTTATGGCTATTTTCATCGGCATTCTCACATTCATCGAGGTTCTCGTCTGCCTGCTCCTGATCCTCATCGTCCTCATGCAGCGCCCGCGCCAGGAGGGCTTGGGGGCCTCGTTCGGAGATGGCATGATGTCGCAGATTGCCGGCGCCCAAACGACCAACGTCCTGCAGAAGTTCACCGTTTATCTGGCGGTCCTGCTTTTCATCCTGACGCTCAGCTTGGCGGTGCTCACCGCCCGGCAGCAGACGGCAAAGTCCGCCGTGAAGGTTTTCGACGAACCGCCCCCGCCGCCCGCCGCCCCCGCTGTCCAGGAGGAAGCGAAGCCTGCCGCTCCGGAAGCCGCGAAGAAGGAGGAGGCACCTGCCAGCAAGCAGGACGCCGCTCCCGCCGCTGCGAAGGAGGCGACCCCGGCCGCCAAGGCGCCCGCTGCTGAAGCCAAAAAGGCGGCCGAACCCGCGCCGAAAGACGCTGAGGCTCCCGCCAAGGCGGCTGCTCCGGCACCGGCCAAGGAAGCGGCACCGAAAACGAACCCCTGATCGTGCCCGAAGCCACGCTTGCGGGCAATCACCACCGTCCCTGATGATGACCGGCGGCAAGCCCCCCCTCCGTTCCGGCCCCGGCCGGCGGGGAGGTTCGCTGGCACTCGGCCTTCTCCTTCTGGCCTGCATCGCCCATGGCGCGGATTCCGTGCGCTGTCAGCTGGCCGACGGTTTTGATTTTCCCGTCGGCAAGCCCAACGGCGAGGGCTATTACAAATCGCGCGGTTACTGGCCGAATGGCCACCTGGGCGAGGATTGGAACGGTCGCGGTGGTGGCAACAGCGATTTGGGCGACCCGATCTATTCCTGCGCGCGTGGCGTCGTGGTCATCTCCGAAAACGTGCGCAGCGGCTGGGGCAACTGTGTTCTGGTACGCCACGCCTATCGCGATGCCAGCGGCAAGATCGCCATGGTCGACAGCCTGTATGCACACCTGCACCAGCGTGTTGTACGCGCCGGTCAGGTGGTCGAAAAAGGCCAGCAGGTCGGCACCATGGGCGGCAACAACGGCATGTATTATGTCCACCTTCACTTTGAGATGCGAAAAAACCTTCGCATCGGCATGAACCGGACCCTGTTCGCGCGCGACAACAGCAATTACTACAGCCCGAGCGACTTCATCAACAAGCACCGCACCCTGTCGGGCAGCTTCCAGAAATATCCTATCCCGCTCGGCCTGTTTGCACCCTACGGACAGGCGCTGGAAGAGACGAAGGGGTTGGACTCCGGCCAGGGGTTCCGGGTGCCGACGGCACCGGGCAAGGTCCTGCCCGAGTCCGGCCCTTCCGCCGATGACGAGGATTTCTGGTCGAAGCTCCGGAACCGACTCAAGCAGGGAACGGTGACTCCGGGCTTGGATTCTGGACGCTGAACTCTCAGGGAGGCGGGCACCGGCTCCCCCAGGGCCTGGACGCGTTCGCCGAAGCGCAGCAGGTAACCGATGGTGGTCTTCATGCGCCCGTTCTGCGTGAAGCGGTTCGTCAGGCGCCAGTGGCGTGTAAGATCGTAGGCGGCCTGAATGCTGGCCTGAGTGCGGTCGGCACCCGACGGCGTGAAGCTGAGTTGCAGGCGTGGCGGATCCTCGTGCACGACTTTCTTGCGGCGGAACAGCTTGCGGGTCACTTCGCTGGCAAAGAGGTAGGCGGCGGTCCACTGGCTTCGGCGGTCTTCTTGCGCGACGGTGACAGTCGGCGCAAATCGGCCTCCACGTGCAGTCGGCGCACGTGCAAACGCTCGACCAGGCCGGCGATGTCGCCACGCCATAGCGCTTGCAGGCTGTATTCGGCGCCAACTTCAGCGGCCTCAAGGCGGGTCAGCCAATGGTTCTCGCTGCCGCTGCCGACCACCTTTTGCAGGTCGACATCCCGCCACAAGCTACCGCGGACCTGCCAATCGAGGCGGATGCCGGCTCTGGCGGCCAGAACCGGTCCAATCCTCTGAAGTGTCCAACGTAGCAGGGGTTGATGCAGCAGGGCCAGCAGCAGGCCAATGGCACTGAGGACCCACAGCAGGCTCAGGCAACCCCGGCGGCAGTGCGGAACCTGGGGCGGCTAGTACATGCCGCCAGCTTAGGTGCGGCAGGCTTCGGTCGCAACCGTTGGCGGCTCAGCGGGCGGCGGCGCGCGCCTGGGCCTGGCTTTCGGGCGACAGTCGAGCCAGTGGAAAGCTGTGCACCACGCCGGTGGCATTCACTCGCAACTGCACGGTTTCCCCTTCCAGGCTGACAAAGCTGGCCTCGACGGTGCGGCCGTCGCTGCTCGTCCAGGTCTGTGCGGTGACCGGAGTGGCGGCAGCCGCAGCGGTGCCGGCGGTCAGCGGGGCGCCCTCCTTGATCCAGCCTTCCAGCAGTGTCAGTTCGGCGGGTGTCAGCCGGTTTTTGCCCTTCGGTGGCATGACGTCCTCGTCGTTGTCCGGCAGTTGGCAGAAAATCAGCATGGTGCTTTTGGCCGGCTCCCCGGGGATGACGTGCCGGCCCGGCCCGATGTGCTCGGCGAGCCGAGCGTCCGGCTCCATGGCGAGATCGCCCTTCTCCTTGCCCTTGGCCTCGCTGTGGCATTCGTAGCACTTGGCGCGAAAGATCGGCACGATTTGGGACTTGTAGTCGACAGCCTGGGCGGTTGCGCAGAGGAGGAGCAGGGGAAGCAGGGGTTTCATGGTGGGGTGGAGGCGGCGGGGGGAGCGGTGGGTTCCTTGAAGTGGTCTTGCCAGACAAGCCAGCCAAGTGAGGCGAGGATAAGCAGGCTGAGCACGGCCCAGATCACCTGTTCGGTGACTTCGCGGCGGTGCAGATCATGAGCGGCCCTGATGCCTGAGGCTTGCTGGACAGGCTCCCGCGGCGCGAGGTGTTGCCTTGGGGCTGCCGCAGCCTTCGTTGTCTTCGCGGCTTCCAACAGGGCGTGGCGGACTTCGGCCGCGGAACCATACCGACGCTCCGGATCCCGCATGAGACATTTCGACAGCACGCCGGCAAACCCGGGGGGCAGGCCCTGTCCGGCCAGGGCACCGGCCGCCAGCGGGGTGCGTCCGGTCAACAGTTCGTGAATCACCACGCCCAGCGAATAAATGTCGGCCCGGTGATCGACCTGCGCGCCTTGCATGCAGCGTTCCGGGGCAACGTAATCCGGGGTGCCGTACTCGCTCTCCTCCGTCGCGGCGGCATGCAGGTCTCGGGCAAGGCCAAAGTCGGCAACCTTGACCTGCCAGTCACCGGTGAGCAGGATGTTGGCGGGCTTGATGTCGCGGTGGATGACACCGTGCTCGTGGGCGAACTGCAGCGCCTCGCAGACCTCGGCAATGACCCGGCGGGCGCGCTCCGGCGTGATTTCACCGGCAAGCGTTCGCCGGTGGAGATCGCCGCCTTCGGCATATTCCATGGCGAGGAAAAGATGACCCGAGGAGGTCAGGCCGAAGTCATACACGGCGATGATGTGCGGGTGCACCAGACGCGCCATGGCGCGCGCCTCGCGGATGAAGTGTCGCGAGGCTTCGTCATCCTGCTGGCTCGGCAGCAACTTGAGCGCCACCCAGCGGTCCAGTGAGCGTTGCCGGGCCAAGTACACCGCCCCCATGCCGCCAACACCAATCAGGTTGTTCACCTCATACTGGGGCAGCAGGGTGTCGAGCTCCTCGGGCGACAACCAAATCCCGCTGGCGGCGGGATCGGAAGGAGTGGATTCCGGCATGCCTTCTGGATCGGCCATCGGTGAAAAAGCTAAGTCAGCTATCAACGGCAAGGTGGGTTTTGGCGAGCGAAATCGGAACGATCGTTTGAATTTCCGACTCGCTACGCGCTGGAAGCCTGTGGTTCGGCGCGTTTGCCTGCCATGCGACGTTTGCTCCCCCTGCTGGCCGCCGGCACCCTCTCCGCCGAATTCCCGGACACGGTCTTCCTGCACGGTCGTGTGCTGACCCTCGACGCGACTGAGAGGGTCGCCGAGGCGATGGCCGTGCGCGATGGACGCCTGCTTGCGGTTGGCCGGGATGAAGAAGTCGAAAAATGGGTTGGGCCGCAAACTGCCGTGGTGGACCTGCAGGGCCGCATGGTGCTGCCCGGCCTCATCGAGACACACTGCCACAGCATCGGTGCGGCGCGCGCGGCCCTGGCGGCCGACTACCAGGAACTGGGCAGCCTCGCCGAGATCCAGGACTGGGTGCGCCGGCGCGCGGCGGAGGTGCCCGAGGGGCAATGGATTGAGGTGCCGCGCAACGAGATCACCCGCCTGCGTGAACGGCGTTTTCCGACCCCGGAGGAACTCGACGCCGCCACGACACGGCACCCGGTTCTGTTCGTCTCGGTCACCAAGTCGGTGCTCAATACCGCCGGCTGGAACGCGCTGGGCATCACCCGCGAGGGTGATGCCGTCAACGGCGGCGAGGTGGTCTTCGAAAACGGCCGGCCGGTGCTCATGCTCGGCGGCCAGGCCGCCCTGCGGACCCTCATGCCGCAGCCCGCCGCTCCCTCTCCCGCCGCCCTGCGCGCCAAGCTGCGGGAACTGCACGCCGTTTACAACTCGGTCGGCCTCACCAGCATCTTCGAACGCGCCACGGATCGCGCCGGATTCGACCTCTTCCGGGACCTCGCCGCACAGGGTGAGTTGACCACGCGCGTGCGCGGCACCTTCCGTTTTGCGGCAAAGGACGCGGCCGGTGTCGAAAAGTATGTGCATTCGCTCGGCCTGATGCCCGGCGAGGGGGACGACTGGGTGCGAGCCACCTGCCTGAAGATCACCGTCGATGGCGGCATCCACTGGGGCACCACTTGGCTCAGCGAGCCGCATGGCGCGAAGCGCACGGCCTTTTATCGCAACACCGATCCCGCCTACACCGGCACGCAGTCCTACAGCGAGGCGCAGATGCGCGAGCTCTTCGGCGCCGCCAACCGCCTCGGCTGGCCGATCAGTGCTCACGTCACCGGTGACGGCGCTGCCATGGCAGTGCTGCGTGCCGTCGAGGCAGTCGTGGCCGAGCAGCCGTCGATGCGCGACCGCCGTTTCAATCTCATCCACTGCTACTTCCCCGACGCCGCCATGGTGGCGCTGGCTAGGCGGGTCAATGCCGGTGTCGACACCCAGGGCTACCTTTATTACCGCGATGCGGACTTCATTGCCCGAATTTACGGGCCGCAGTGGGCGGAGCGCTTCATTGGTCTGGGGGAATGGGTGCGCGGCGGCGTGCCGGTCGGGCTCAACAGTGACCACATGATCGGCCTGGATCCCAACCACGCGATGAATTCCTTTAACCCCTTCCTCATGCTCTGGCTTGCCGTGGCGCGCCGGGACGATCAGGGGCGGGTGCACGGTGCCCACCAGAAGCTTGGCCGGCTCGACGCCCTGCGCACGCTGACCGCCTGGGCGGCCTGGCTGAGTTTCGACGAGAACCGCCTTGGCAGCCTTGAGGCCGGCAAGCTCGCCGATTTTGTCGTCATCGACCGCGATTACCTTGCCTGCCCGGAGGAGGAACTCCGCGACATCCGCGTCCTTCGCACGGTGGTGGGGGGGCGCACCGTCTGGCCGCGCTGACTCAGAGCAGACCGCTGTCGTCGCGCTTTTCCAGTCGACCGATCTTCTTTTTGATCGTCTCCAGGTGCACGGTCATCTCGTGCAGGGCCTTCAGGCAGTCCGACTGAGTTTCGGCATCCTGCAAACCGGGCAGTGCCGGATGGATCTTCATGAACTGCAGGGCCACGGTCTTGCAGGCGTCGCGGATGTGCTGGATCGCTTCGGGGCGGGGCATGGGGAAAAATGAAGACGGGAACGCCCCAGGCAAGCGCCGAAATGACTCTGATTCCTCGCTCGCCCGAAGTTTTACATGGCCGGAAGCGGAGGAGGGCCCTCGTGAGGTCCGTCCGCCAGGCGGATGGCAGGCGGGCGAATTGTGCACGGTTTGGCCAGCAATGGTATGAAAATCCCAACAAATAGTTTTTGACAGTGGCCCCCGGCACACTAATCTCCGACCACTTTTTCCGAAAAAGCAGGGGTGTATTGTCTCTTGACGCCGCGCAACAGGCACCTACGCCCCCTTTTTTGTCGAAAGAGGAGGAGATTCTTCACGAATCGCCGCCGGAGATAAAGCTGATGTAGCTCAGTGGTAGAGCACGTCCTTGGTAAGGACGAGGTCGAGGGTTCAATCCCCTTCATCAGCTCCAGCGACGATGCGCGGAGGATTCCGTTACACGACAAACGAACCCAAAGTCCCAGCGCAACAACCTCAACTGAATCATGGCTAAAGAAGCATTCCAACGCAACAAGCCGCACGTCAACATCGGCACCATTGGCCACGTTGACCACGGCAAGACCACGCTCACCGCGGCGATCACCACCACGCTGGCCACCAAAGGCTACGCCGAAGCTCGCAAGTATGATGAAATTGACGCCGCTCCTGAAGAAAAGGCGCGCGGCATTACCATCAACACCGCTCACGTCGAGTACCAGACCGACAACCGCCACTATGCCCACGTGGACTGCCCCGGTCACGCCGACTACGTCAAAAACATGATCACCGGCGCCGCCCAGATGGACGGTGCCATCCTTGTGTGCTCGGCCGCCGACGGCCCGATGCCGCAGACCCGCGAACACATCCTCCTGGCCCGCCAGGTCGGCGTTCCGGCGATCGTCGTCTTCCTCAACAAGGTGGACATGGTCGACGACCCCGAACTGCTCGACCTCGTCGAGATGGAAGTCCGTGACCTGCTTTCGAAGTATGACTTCCCGGGTGACGATATTCCAATCGTCAAGGGTTCCGCTCTCAAGGCGCTGGAAGGCGACGAAGAGCAACGCGCGAACATCCTCAAGCTCATGGAAGCGGTCGACAACTACATCCCGCTGCCCGAGCGTCCGATCGATCAGGACTTCCTGATGCCGATCGAAGACGTGTTCGCCATTGAAGGCCGCGGCACCGTCTGCACCGGCCGTGTCGAGCGTGGCATCGTCAAGAAGATGTCCGAAGTCGAGATCATCGGCATCCGCCCGACCGTCAAGACGACCGTCACCGACATCGAAATGTTCCGCAAGCTCCTCGACGAGGGCCGTGCGGGCGACAACGTCGGCCTGCTGCTCCGCGGCATCAAAAAGACTGACGTCGAGCGCGGCCAGGTCATCGCCAAGCCGGGTTCCGTCACCCCCCACAAGAAGTTCAAGGCCGAAGTCTACGTCCTGTCCAAGGACGAAGGCGGCCGCCACACCCCCTTCTTCAACAACTACCGCCCGCAGTTCTACTTCCGCACCACGGACGTGACCGGCAGCGTGACCCTCCCCGAGGGCGTTGAAATGGTGATGCCCGGCGACAACGTCTCGATCACCGTCGAGCTGATCACGCCGATCGCCATGGAAAAGACCATCCGTTTCGCCATCCGCGAGGGCGGCAAGACGGTCGGTGCCGGACGCGTGTCCGACATCCTCGACTGATTTGTTGCCCGGTTCGTTTCGTCGTTCCGCCGCCGCAGATTCTGGCGCACAGGATCTGCGGCGGCCTCCTCCCCGGAGGCGGCGCGCGGCCCGGCCCCATCAGCCAAACACCACAGGTCAGTAGCTCAGTTGGTAGAGCGGCGGTCTCCAAAACCGCATGTCGGGGGTTCGAGTCCCTCCTGACCTGCCACCCCCGCAAGGGGTTCATTCAGCAGCCAATCATCTTTTCCGCATGAGCCGCATCCGCGCCTATCTTGGCGAAGTCATCATCGAACTAAAAAAAGCCACCTGGCCCTGGGATCCGAAGGAAAAAGGGTTCGCCAAGTACAAGGAGCTCAATGACTCGACCCTCGTGGTCCTCATCGCCATGCTGCTGCTCGGCGCCTTTGTCGCCTTCTTCGACACCTCCTTCCGCGAAGCCTTCCAGGCCATCGCCAATCTGCTGGTCGGCTGACCCCAACCCCTTTCCGTCCCTTTTCAACCTATGGGAGCCATCCCCGCACCCCGCGATCAGTGGTACGTCATTCACGTGCGTTCCGGCCTTGAACAGAAGGTCCGCGACAACATGCTCCGCCGCATCCAGACGGAGGAAATGAGCGACTGCATCTTCGAGGTGCTGGTCCCCACCGAGCGCGTCTCAGAAGTGAAGAAGGGCAAGCGCTCCGAGAGCAACCGCAAGTTCTTCCCGGGTTACGTCATCGCCAACTGCCACCTGCTCGACGAGCACAACCGTCTGGTCGAAAAGACCTGGTACTTCATCAAGGAGACTGACGGTGTGCTCAATTTTGCCGGTGCCAAGGATCATCCGATGCCGATGCGCCAGCGCGAGGTCGAGGGCATGCTTGCCCAGGTCCGCGACAAGGACGACGCCGCCCGCCCGAAAATCGCCTTCAATGTCGGCGACAGCGTGCGCGTGGCTGACGGTCCGTTCGAGAACCAGACCGGCATCATTGAGGAGATCGATCCCGAGCGCGGCGTGCTGCGCGTTTCGGTCAACATCTTCGGGCGCTCCGCCCCCGTGGACCTCGAATACTGGCAGGTGGAGAAATCCGCATGACACGAACCCCAAACGCCGGCTGCCGCTGAGCACCGGCCACACCATCTCTAGCAAGGGAACACACACACATGGCCAAAGAAATCGTCAAACTCATCAAGCTCCAGATCAAGGCGGGCGCCGCCAACCCCGCGCCGCCGATCGGCCCCGCGCTCGGTCAGGCCGGCGTCAACATCATGGCGTTCTGCAAGGAATTCAACGCCGCCACCGCCAAGGCCGGCGGCGACGTCCTGCCCACCGTGATCACGGTCTACAAGGACAAGAGCTTCACCTTCATCACCAAGCAGCCGCCCGCGTCGAACCTGCTGAAGAAGGTCGCGAACATCGCCTCCGGCTCCGGCGAGGCGAACAAGAAGAAGGTCGCAAAGATCACCAAGGCCCAACTCCTCGAAGCCACCAAGATGAAGCTTGCCGACCTCAACACCACCGATCTTGAGGCGGCTTCCCGCATCATGGCCGGCACCGCACGCCAGATGGGCATCGAAATCACCGAATAACCCCGACGCAGGAGAACGGCACCCCGTTCGAAAGCACTGCACCCCACCATGCAAACCCGAAGCAAACGCTACAAGAAGGCCGCCGAGATGATCCCGGCGGGCAAGACATTCTCGCTTGAGGAGGCTGCGGAACTCGTCCGCAAGCTGCCCGGCACCAAGTTCAACCAGACCCTCACCCTGTCGTTCCGCATGGGTGTCGACCCGAAGAAGGGCGACCAGATGATCCGCGGCACCTGCCCGCTGCCCCACGGTTCGGGCAAGACGGTTCGTGTGGCCGTGTTCGCCGTTGGTTCCGCCGCCGAGGCCGCCAAGGCCGCCGGTGCCGACCTGGTCGGCTACGAGGACCTGATCGCCAAGGTCAAGGAAGGCGTCATGGACTTCGACGTCGCCATCGCCACGCCCGCAGCGATGAATGAAGTGCGCAAGCTCGGCAAGCAGCTCGGTCCGCGCGGCCTGATGCCGAACCCGAGAACCGGCACCGTCACCGACGACACCGGCGCCGCCGTCAAGGCCGTCAAGGCCGGCCGAGTCGACTTCAAGCTCGACAAGAATGGCAACATCGCATCCACCATCGGCAAGGTTGCCTTCGACACCTCGGCGATCGCTGAAAACGGCGCCGCCCTGATTGACGCCATCGTCCGCGCCAAACCGGCAACCGCCCGCGGCCGCTATGTCCACAGCATCACCCTGGCCGCGACCATGTCGCCCGCCCTGCGCATCGATGTCACCAAGTACGTCAAACTGTAACCTGCGGGGAACCCCAAGACATGAAAGCTGAAAAGACACTCCTCATCGACAACCTTCTCGAGCGGGTCAATGCCTCGCCGTTCCTGTTCATCGTGGACTACACCGGCCTGACCGTCGCCAAGTTCTCCGAACTGCGCAAGCGCCTCGCCGAGTCCGGCTCCGAGATCCACGTCTTCAAGAACACGCTGGTCAAGAAGGCCGCCGAACGCGCCGGTTATCCCCAGGACATCGGCAGCCACCTCGTCGGTCAGACCGCCGTCGTCACCGGTGCCAAGGACGTCTGCGCCACCGCTAAGGTGATGAAAAACTTCGCCGCCGAATTCGAGAAGCCCCAGGTCAAGGTGGGCGTGCTCGACGGCAAGCTGCTCGACGCCCCCGCCATCAAGGCGCTCGCCGACCTGCCTTCCCGCGAAGTCCTTCTCGCCACCCTGCTTGGCGTTCTCCAGGCCCCGGCTTCCAAGCTGGTCCGCCTGCTCAACGAGCCTGCCGCCTCGCTGGCGCGCGTGCTCAAGGCGAAGGGCGAACAGGCCTGAGTCCCATCCCAACCCCAATTTGACCCGATGGCCCCTCAAAAGGCCTGAATACCAACACCCAATGGTTCCTTGCCGGAGCGAAGGCGTTCTCTCTTAAATCACCCGGAGCCCCGGGAAACGGCGATACCGAAACACCCATATGGCAGACCTAAACAAAATCGTTGAAGAACTGAGCGGCCTTACCGTCCTGGAAGTCGCTGAACTCGTGAAATCCCTCGAAGAGAAGTGGGGCGTCAGCGCCGCCGCTCCCGTCGCCGCCGTGGCCGTTGCCGCTGGTGGTGGTGCCCCGGCCGCCGCCGCCGAAGAGAAGACCGAGTTTGATGTCATCCTTGCCGATGGTGGCACCAACAAGATCGCCGTCATCAAGGAAGTCCGTGCCGTGGTTCCCGGCCTGGGCCTGGCTGAGGCCAAGAAGCTCGTCGAGAGCGCTCCTCAGAAGCTCAAGGAAGGTGCCAAGAAGGACGAGGCTGAAGAGATCAAGAAGAAGCTCGAAGCCGCCGGCGCCAAAGTGGAGATCAAGTAACCTCCAGCCCTTTTCCGCGCGCCGCCGAGATCGGCGGCGCGCGGTCAAAGGAGCCCAACTCCTTTCTGAAAAAATTTTCCAATCCCGCATGCCCCGCCTTCCCGACCTTTCCAGCCTCAAGCTTTGGAGCCGCCGCTCCGGCTCGGCTGGTTCCGGAACGGTTCGTGGAGACTGCCCCCGACAACTGCCTGTTGACGGCGCCCGCGCCGCTCTCCGGGTTTTTGCCTTTCCGCTGAACACCCCGGACTCCAGGCTGGCTGCCTGAGGTCCGGTTTTCCGCGTACGCGCCGCCCCCGGCGCCCCGTCCCGACATTGCCACCCCGTAGTTCCTCCTCCTCCTTATGTCCCAGCGCACCAACTTTGGCAAAATTCACGAAGTCGCCGAGCCGCCAAATCTGATCGAGATCCAGATCCGGTCGTACGAGGAGTTCCTGCAGAAAAACATCCTGCCCTCGAAGCGCAAGGAACTCGGTCTCCAGGCGGTCTTCAAAGAAGTCTTCCCGATCGAGAGCTACGACAACAAGATGACCCTGGATTTCGTCATGTACGAAATCGGCGATCCCAAACTCAGCTCGCTTGAGGCCATCCGTGAGGCGGAAAGCTACAGTGCGCCCCTCTACGTCACCTTCGAACTGCGCGACGAGGCCGGAGCCAAGCAGGAGCGCGTTTACATGGGCGAGATCCCTCTGATGACCGACCGCGGCACCTTCGTCATCAACGGTGCCGAGCGCGTCGTCGTCAGCCAGTTGCACCGCTCCCCGGGCATCTGCTTTGAGAGCACCCAACACCTCAATGGCCGCTGGCTCTACGGCTTCCGCATCATTCCCGACCGCGGCACCTGGCTGGAAGTGCAGTTCGACACCAACGACCTGCTGTACGTCTACCTCGACCGCCGCCGCCGCCGCCGCAAGTTCCTCGCCACGACGTTGCTGCGCGTGATCGGCTACGCCAACGACGAGGACATCCTGCGCCTGTTCTACAACATCGAGGACCTCAAGCTTAAGGAGGGCATGAAGGAGGAGGAGATCGCGACCAAGCTCCTGTTCAAGGACGTGCTCGACGGCGAACTCATCGTCGCCCGCGCCTATGAGCCCCTGACCGCCGGCGTCGTCCGCCAACTGGTCCAGCTCGGTCACAAGTCGCTCAAGGTCATCACCGCCTCCCAGGACGACCTCATTATCACCTCCCTGCGCAAGGATCCCGCCCGCGACGAGGACGAGGCCCTCAAGGAAATCTACCGCCGCCTGCGCCCGGGTGATCCGCCAACCATCCCGAACGCCCGCGCGCTGGTCAAGCGCCTGTTTTTCGATCCGAAGCGCTATGACCTGACTCGCGTCGGCCGCTACAAGATCAACCAGAAGCTCGGCCTGAAGACCGACTCGGACATGCGCATCCTTGATCCGAATGACGTGATCAGCGCGATGAGCTACCTCTTCAAGCTGCGTGCCAACGAGGGCCTGCTCGACGACATCGACCACCTCGGCAGCCGCCGCGTGCGCGCCGTCGGCGAGCTTCTTGCCAACCAGTGCCGTGTCGGCCTGGCCCGCACCGAGCGTCTCGTCAAGGAGCGCATGACCCTGTTCGACGTCAGCATGGACACCATGACGCCGGCCAAGCTGATCAACCCGAAGGCGCTCAGCGCCGTCGTCCGCGACTTTTTCGGCCGCAGCCAGCTGAGCCAGTTCATGGACCAGATCAACCCGCTGGCCGAACTGACCCACAAGCGCCGTCTTTCCGCGCTTGGCCCTGGCGGTCTCAATCGTGACCGCGCAGGCTTCGAAGTGCGCGACGTGCACCCCTCTCACTACGGCCGCATCTGCCCGATCGAGACCCCAGAAGGTCCGAATATCGGTCTGATCAACTCACTGGGCTCCTACGCCCGCATCAATGAGTTCGGCTTCATTGAGACCCCCTACCGCCTCGTCAAGGACGGCGTGGTCTCCGACCGCATTGAGTACCTCACTGCCGACCAGGAGGAAAACCATCATATCGCCCAGGCCAACAACCGCCTGGACGAAAACGGGCGCTTCATCGGCAACCGTGTCACGGTGCGCTACCGCGGCGACTTCCTTGAAGTGGAGCCCGCCGTGCCGACGCTGATGGACGTTTCGCCCAAGCAGCTCGTCTCGATCGCCGCCAACCTGATTCCCTTCCTTGAGCACGACGACGCCAACCGCGCGCTCATGGGCTCGAACATGCAACGCCAGGGCGTGCCCCTGCTCGAGGCCGAATCGCCGCTCGTCGGTACCGGCATGGAGGGCAAGGCGGCCCGCGACTCGCGCGCGGTCATCGTCGCCGACGCGAACGGCACCATCGCCTCCGCGACCGCCGATGTCATCATCATCACCAAGGACGGCAACCTGCCGGTTAACGACAAGCAGTTCCTCGCCGACCCGCATAAGTCGGTTGTCACCGACCCCGAGAAGGGGGTTTACGTCTACCCGCTGCGCAAGTTCGGCCGCTCCAACGCCGGCACCTGCATCAATCAGCGTCCGCTGGTCCGCCGCGGCCAGAAGGTGAAGAAGGGCGACGTCCTTGCCGACGGCCCGTGCACCGACCAGGGTGAACTCGCCCTCGGCAAGAACATGCTCGTCGCGTTCATGCCCTGGAACGGCTACAACTTCGAGGACGCCATCGTCATCAGCCGCCGCGTCGTCAAGGAGGACATCTACACCTCCATCCACGTCGAGGACTTTGAGGTCATCGCCCGCGACACGAAGCTTGGGCCGGAGGAAATCACCCGTGACATCCCGAACGTCGGCGACGAGGCCCTCAAGAACCTCGACCAGGACGGCGTTGTCCGTGTCGGTGCCGAGGTCAAGCCGGGCGACATCCTCGTCGGCAAGATCACGCCGAAGTCGGAAACCGAACTCGCCCCCGAGGAGCGCCTGCTGCGCGCCATCTTCGGCGAGAAGGCCGCCGACGTGAAGGACACCTCCCTGCGCGTGCCTTCGGGCTGCGCCGGCATCGTCATGGATGTCCGCCTCGCCCAGCGCGGCGGCGCCGGTGCCGACAAGGAAAAGCTGTCGCCCGCCGAGGCCAAGAAGCAGATCAAGCAGATCGAGGAGGATTACCGCGCCAAGAAGGAGGACCTCACCGAGCAGCTGACCGAGAAGCTCAGCGACATCCTGCTCAACGAGAAGATTCCGCTCGACGTGGTCAACGGTCAGACCGGTGAAATCATCATCGGAGCCAACAAGAAGATCACCAAGACCCTGCTGCGCAAGCTGGCCGAGACCTACGACTCGATCGAGATCGACCCCAGCCCGATCCGCAACAAGATCTTCGACATCATCCAGAGCTTCGAGCAGAAGTTCGCTGACGCCGACATGGAGCGTGAGCGCAACCTGGACCGCATCGAAACCAGCGAGGAAGGCGCCGCCGACGGCGTCGTCAAGCAGGTGCGCGTCTTCGTCGCCAGCAAGCGCAAGCTGTCGGTGGGTGACAAGATGGCCGGCCGCCACGGCAACAAGGGCATCGTCGCCACCATCGTCCCCGAGGAGGACATGCCCTTCCTCGAGAACGGCACCCCGGTCGACATCGTCCTCAACCCGCTCGGCGTGCCTTCACGCATGAACGTCGGCCAGGTTCTCGAAACCCACCTCGGCATCGCCGCCAAGGCCCTCGGCATGAAGATCGCCACCCCGGTCTTCGACGGCATCCCCGAGTCCAAGATCATGGAGTTCGTCAAGGAGGCGAAGAAGGAGCCGGGCTTCGAATGGATGGGCCTCAACGGCAAGTCCACGCTGTATGACGGTCGCACCGGCGAGCGCTTCACGCTCGACGTCGTTGTCGGCTACATCTACATGCTCAAGCTGGGCCACCTTGTCGCCGACAAGATCCACGCCCGCGCCGTCGGCCCCTACTCGCTTGTCACCCAGCAGCCGCTGGGCGGCAAGGCACAGTATGGCGGCCAGCGCTTCGGTGAAATGGAAGTCTGGGCCCTTGAGGCCTACGGTGCCGCCTACACGCTGCAGGAACTTCTCACCGTCAAATCGGACGACGTCCAGGGCCGCACGCGCATCTACGAGCAGATCGTCAAGGGTGACAACTCCCTTGAAGCGGGGACGCCGGAGTCCTTCAACGTGCTCATCAAGGAAATGCAGTCCCTCGGCCTTGATGTGAAGGTCCACAAGCGCGCCACTCAGGATGCGGATGTGGAGGCCATCGAGCGCTTCTCCGCCGGCGTTTGAACCATCCCTGAACATCCAACCCACGCTTCGATCCAAAATTATGAACGCTGACGCAAGCTTGAAAGAAATCTTCGGGGAAAAAAACAGCGGTGAGGAGTTCGACTTCGTCTCCATCTGCATCGCGTCGCCCGAGCGCATCCGCGGCTGGAGCCACGGCGAGGTCAAGAACCCGGAAACCATCAACTACCGCACCTTCAAGCCCGAAAAGGGCGGCCTCTTCTGCGAGCGCATCTTCGGTCCGACCCGCGACTGGGAATGCGCCTGCGGCAAGTACAAGCGCATCAAGCACAAGGGTGTCATTTGCGACCGCTGTGGTGTCGAGGTGACCCTCAGCCGCGTACGCCGCGAGCGCATGGGCCACATTGAACTGGCCGTGCCGGTGACGCACATCTGGTTCTACAAGTGCATGCCCTCGCGCATCGGCCTGATGCTCGACATGACCGCCCGTTCCCTCGAGCGAGTGATCTATTACGAGGACTACATGGTCATCGATCCGGGCGACACCCCGCTCCAGCGCGGCCAATTGCTGACCGAAGTCGACCTCCGCGAGGCCGAGGAGCAGTACGGTGCCGACGCCTTCCGCGTTGGCATGGGCGCCGAGGCCATCCGCGACATCTTTAGCCAGATGAATCTGGCCGAGATGATCCAGGAACTGCAGGACGCCATGGGCAAGACCCGCTCGAAGCAGACCCGTAAGAAGCTGGCCAAGCGCCTCAAACTCTGCCAGGGCTTCGCCGAGAGCCACACCCGCCCGGAGGCGATGATCATGGAGGTCCTGCCGGTCATCCCACCCGACCTGCGCCCGCTCGTCCCGCTCGAAGGCGGCCGCTTCGCCACCTCCGACCTCAACGACCTCTACCGTCGTGTCATTAACCGCAACAACCGACTCAAGAACTTGCTGCAGCTGCGCACGCCGGATGTCATCATTCGCAACGAAAAGCGCATGCTTCAGGAGGCGGTCGACGCCCTCTTTGACAACGGCCGCCACGGTCGTCCCGTCACCGGCGCCGGCAACCGCCCCCTCAAGTCGCTTTCCGACATGCTCAAGGGCAAGTCCGGTCGCTTCCGCCAGAACCTGCTCGGCAAGCGCGTCGACTACTCCGGCCGCTCCGTCATCGTCATCGGACCTGAACTTGGCCTGCACCAGTGCGGTCTGCCGAAGAAGATGGCGCTCGTGCTTTTCGAACCCTTCATCATCCGCCGCCTCAAGGAGATGGGACTGGTCCACACCGTCCGCTCCGCGAAGAAAATGATCGAGCGCCGCACCCCCGAGGTGTGGGACATCCTCGACGAGGTGACCAAGGGCCACCCGGTCATGCTCAACCGTGCGCCGACGCTGCACCGCCTGTCGATCCAAGCTTTCGAACCCAAGCTCATCGAGGGCGAGGCCATCCGCGTCCACCCGCTGGTCTGCACCGCCTACAACGCCGACTTTGACGGTGACCAGATGGCCGTGCACGTGCCGCTGTCCATCGAGGCGCAGATGGAGGCCCGCCTGCTCATGCTGGCGCCGAACAACCTGTTCAGCCCCGCCAGTGGCAAGCCGATCACCACGCCCTCGCAGGACATCCCGCTGGGCTGCTTCTTCCTCACCTACCTGCGTGAGCTGCCCGGCCACGAAGCCAAGGGAGCCAAGCCCGGGCAGCCCGAGCGCCTGCCGATCTTCAACGATCCGGCCGAGGTCGAGTTCGCCCTTGCGGAAAGCAGCCTCGGGCTCAACGACAAGATCCTGTACCGCAATCCGGACCACGGCCATGAGCCGCGCCCGTTCGGCGACCCGACCAAGCCGTTCATCAGCACCACGGCCGGTCGCGTTCGCTTCAATGAAATCTGGCCCGACGCGATCGGTTTCATCAACGGCACCGTCGGCAAGAAGCAGATTTCCGACATCATCTGGCGCACCTTCCAGACCGTCGGTCAGAAGGAGACAGTCGCCTGCCTGGACCGCCTGAAAAACCTCGGCTTCCGCGAAGCCACCCGGTCAGGCTGCTCCATCGGCATCACCGACATGGTCATTCCCGAGGCCAAGCGCCAGGGCCTTGAGAAGTCCTACAAGGAAATTGAGGACGTCGAAAAGCTCTACCGCCGCGGCCTCATCACGCACGGCGAGCGCTACCAGAAGATCGTCGACGTCTGGACGCTGGCGACCGACCAGCTCGCCGACGAGGTGTTCCGCACGCTCGAGTACAACGACGGCAAGAAGCATCACAACCCGCTGTACGTCATGGTCACGTCCGGCGCCCGCGGCAACAAGACCCAGATCAAGCAGCTCGCCGGCATGCGCGGCCTCATGGCCAAGCCCTCCGGTGAGATCATTGAGCGCCCGATCATCTCGAACTTCCGCGAGGGTCTGAGCGTGCTCGAATACTTCATCTCCTCGCATGGAGCCCGCAAGGGCCTGGCGGACACGGCTCTGAAGACCGCCGACTCCGGCTACATGACCCGCAAGCTGGTCGACGTGTCCCAGGACGTGATCGTCACCGAGGAGGATTGCGGCACGGTCAACGGCATCACTCTGGCGTCCATCTACCAGGGCGACGAGGAAGTGGTCGACCTCAAGACTCGTGTCTATGGCCGCACCAGCTGCGAGACCATCCACGATCCGATCAGCAAGGACGCCATTGTCAACTCCGGGCAGCTGGTACTCGAAAAGGAGGCCGCCCACCTGACCAAGATCGGCGTCGAGAAGCTGAAGATCCGCTCTGTGCTCACCTGCGAAAGCAAGCGCGGTTGCTGCGCCAAGTGCTACGGCCTCAGCCTCGCCACCGGCAAGCTGGTCAAGGTCGGGGAGGCGGTCGGCATCGTCGCCGCCCAGTCCATCGGTGAGCCAGGCACCCAGCTGACCATGCGCACCTTCCACGTCGGCGGCGCGGCCATGAGCAGCTTCAAGCAGCCCTTCATCAACGTCAAAAACGCCGGCAAGCTCCGCTTCGCCGACATGCGCACCGTGCAGACCCCCGAAGGCCAGTGGATCGCGCTCACCAAGAATGGTATCCTCTCGGTCATGGATGACGACGGCAAGGAGCTGGAGAGCCACAAGCTCGTGCTTGGCGCCATCATCGCCAAGCCCGACGGCGCCACGGTCAAGAAGGGTGAGCAGGTCGTCACCTGGGACCCCTACAACATGCCGATCATCACGGAAAAGGCCGGCAAGGTCGAATTCCGCGACATGATCTCGGGCATTACCTTCACCAAGGAGAAAAACGAGTCGACCGGCAACGAGGAGGTCGTCGTCATCGAGCACAAGGAGGACCTGCATCCGCAGATCGTCATCTCCGACCCGAAGACGCACGAGGTCCTGGCCAGCTACACCATCCCGGCCGGCGCTCACCTTTCGGTCAAGAACAACGAGAAGGTTGCCGCCGGCACGACGCTGGCGAAGACCCCCCGCAAGGCCTCCAAGACCAAGGACATCACCGGTGGTCTGCCCCGCGTGGCCGAGCTGTTCGAGGCCCGCAAGCCGAAGGACGCCTGCGAAATCGCCCGCATCGACGGCATCGTCGAGATCGGTGGGCTGGTGCGCGGCAAGCGCCGCGTCATCGTCACCGACCCGAAGACCGGCCAGCAGGAGGAACACCTCATCCCCCGCAGCAAGCACATCCTGGTCTTCAACGGCGACCACATCACCAAGGGCGACCAGCTCACGGATGGTCCGGTCGTGCCGCATGAGATCCTCGAGATCCTTGGCCCGCAGGCCCTGCGCGAGCACCTCGTCAACGAGGTGCAGGAAGTCTACCGTGCTCAGGGGGTGGAGATCAACGACAAGCACGTCGAGATCATCATCCGCCAGATGCTGCGCAAGGTGAAGATCACCGAAACCGGCGACACCGACTTCCTCTGGGGAGACCAGGTCGACCGCACGGAGTTCGAGAAGGAGAACGAGCGCGTGCTCGAGGAGGGCGGCAAGCCCGCCGAGGCCGAACCGGTGCTGCTTGGCATCACCAAGGCCTCCCTCGAAACCGAGTCCTTCATCTCGGCGGCGTCCTTCCAGGACACCACCCGTGTGCTCACCGAGGCGGCGACCCTCAACAAGTCCGACTACCTTCGCGGCTTCAAGGAGAACGTCATCATGGGCCACCTCATCCCCGCCGGCACCGGCTTCATCGCCAACCGCAACTTCGACCTGGACGAACCCGGCCGTGTTGTCGAGGAAGACAGCTCGCTCCTGCAGGCCTGAGCCAGCTCGCCCTCGTAGTGACAAACGTGAAAAACCCCGCCGGCAGCGCCGGCGGGGTTTTTTTCGGTGCATTTGGCAACGGACCCGCTATCAACGCTGTCCAAACCCTCATGGACTCGAACTCCGAAGAACTCCCCCTCGCCGGCACCCTGCTGCTGGCCGTGCCTTCGCTGCGCGACCCGAGCTTCCGGCGAGCGGTCGTCTACATTGCCGCCCACAGCGCCGAGGACGGGGCGTTTGGCTACGTGTTGAACCGGCCACTGCGCCAACGTGTCGCCGACCTGTTGCCCGACCAGGAATTCGGGCCTCTCGGGGATGTGCAGGTTTACGCCGGCGGTCCGGTCGCCACCGACAAGCTCGCCTTTGCCGCCCTGCGCTGGAGTGGGCATACCCTGAAATGCCAGACTCACCTGTCCGTCGATGATGCCCTGCATGAACTGGGAATGGGGCGTGAGGTGCGCGGCTTTGTAGGCTACTCCGGCTGGTCCGGCGGGCAGATCGAAACGGAGATCGAGCGGCGCTCCTGGATCATCACGCCACCGAGCCGGTCCGTGCTGGCTGCCCGGCCGGGTGAAAATCTCTGGGGCGAGGTTCTGTGCGAAATGGGGCCGGTCTTTGAACTGATGGCGCGGACGCCGGAACGACTGGAACTGAACTAGGCTTGGCCGCCCCGGCATTTGCCCCGGCGCGCTCTTGTGCTTGATTGACGGCTTCATGACCCACGCCGTTCTCAGCCTCCTGCGCGAAAGCCGCCACCCGATGCGCATCAACCTCGTCGGGGTCGCGGGTTCCGGCATGAGCGGTCTGGCCTTGCTGCTGCTTGCACTCGGCCACCGTGTCAGCGGCTCGGACAAGGTGTCGACTCTGGAGACCGACCGGCTGCAAAAGCTTGGGCTGAGCTTTTTCTCCCCTCACTGCGAGGAGGAAGTGGCGGATTGTGACATGGTGATCTACTCCAGCGCCATCAAGCCGGGCAACACCGCCTATGCCGCGGCCTTTCGACAGGGCATCCCGCTGGTGCGCCGCGCCGAGGCGTTGGCGGCGGTGATGGCGAACAAGAAGGGTGTCGTTGTTGGCGGGACCCATGGCAAGACCACCACTTCGGCGCTTGCCGCCCACGTGTTGCGCCAGGGCGGCCTCAAGCCCAGCCACTATGTGGGTGCCGAAATTCCCGTGCTCGGCTCCAATGCCCACTGGGATCCCGAAGGTGATCTTTTCGTGGCCGAGGGTGACGAGAGTGACGGCACCCTGGTCAACTTTCATCCGGAGCATGCCATCATTCTCAACATCGAGCCTGAGCACCTGGATTTTTACGACGGCATCGAGTCCATCAAGGCGGTGTTCCGCCGCTTGCTTGAGCAGACGCCCGGTCTCTGGATCCACTGTGCCGAGGATCCGGTTGCCCGCGAGGTCTGCGGCGGCACGGAGCGGTCGGTTTCCTACGGCTGGAGCCGCGACCACGATTACTCCGCGGAGATCGTCGAGATGAAGCCGGACCGGAGTGAATTCGTCGTCTATGCCCGCGGCGAACGCCTGGGCGAGGCGACCCTTGGGATTCCCGGCCGGCACAACGTCTCCAACGCGCTGGCCGCGATTGCCCTCGCCAGCCGTCTCGGGGTGCCCTTTGCGGCCATCCGCAAGGCCCTGGCCAGTTTTCGGGGCGCACGCCGCCGGTTTGAGATCCGCCATCATGGCGAGCGCTTCACCGTCGTGGACGACTACGGCCATCACCCGACGGAGATTGCCGCCACCCTCGCGACGGCACGTGGCCTGAAGCCCGGGCGCATTGTCTGTCTATTCCAGCCGCACCGGTACAGCCGCACCCAGCTGCTGAAGCGGGATTTTGGCGCCAGTTTCGATGACGTTGACGCGCTCTTTGTCACCGATGTTTATGCGGCCAGCGAGAAACCGCTGCCCGGGGTCAGCGGGGCCACGATCGTTGAGGCAGTGGAAGCTCACAAGGCGATTTCCGGCAAGGCCCTGCCGCTTTGCCAGAGCACCCCCGGTCTGCTGGAGGCGCGCGACCGGGCCGGCAACGCCCTGCGCCCCGGCGACCTGCTCATCACCCTCGGTGCGGGCAATGTTCATGAGGTAGGGCGTGGCATCGCTCGCGATCTGGGCGTGCTCGAGAAAGTGTGGGCGCTGCTCGACGGCCACGGCGGCGGCGCGGCGCGACTTTACGAGCCGATGAGTCGTCACACGACCTTTCTCGTTGGTGGTCCCGCGCAATTTTGGATCGAGCCGCGCACGGTCGACGGTTTTGCCGAGGTTGTGCGCCTGCTGCGCGCGGCCAGTGTGCCGATCCGTGTCATCGGCCGCGGCTCCAACCTGCTGGTTCGCGACGGTGGCATTCGCGGCGCGGTCATTCATCCCGCCAAGGGCGAGTTTGAGGAGGTGCGGGTGGAGGGCGACACCCTCATCGCCGGTGCCGGAGCGCGGTTGAAGAAGATTGCCAGCACCGCGCGCAATGCCGGGCTGGGCGGCTTCGAATGGATGGAGGGTGTGCCCGGCAATCTGGGCGGAGCCATTCGCATGAATGCCGGAGCCATGGGCACGGAAACCTTTGATCAAATCGTCAGCGTTCGCTTCATCGATCTCGATGGCTCGGTGCGCGAGAAACCCCTCGCGGAGATTGTCCATCAATACCGCAGCGCGCCCGAATTCGAGGAGCGTTATGTTGTCGCCGCCGTCCTGCGCGGCACACCCGCTGAGCGTTCGTTGATCGACGCCGGCCTGGCCGCCTCGCACCACAAGCGGCGGACCAGTCAGCCGGTGGGTGCCAGTGCCGGCTGCGTGTTCAAAAACCCGGAGGTCTGCGGTGCTGGCCGCCTGGTC
>Ga0222714_10001574_pt1 | contig 25577 bp, 20 predicted proteins | sample C33_3DmetaG_FD_165048 | JGI IMG/M metagenome (GOLD analysis project Ga0222714, IMG submission 165048) | Estuarine water microbial communities from San Francisco Bay, California, United States - C33_3D | ecosystem: Environmental > Aquatic > Marine > Unclassified | place: USA: California...
CATAGTTATCGCAGGTTGGTAGGGCATAAAGAGGAACAGCAACAACCCCATTCAATGCAAATTCACTCAATTAATCAAATGCAAAAATTACCGGATACAATGCAATTAATGCATCATCACCCGGCAGGCGGCTTATGGAACTCAAGTGGCTTGAAGATTTTCTAGCCTTATTACAGACTCGCAACTTCACATCCGCCGCACAGCTTCGCAACATCTCTCAGCCGGCCTTCTCTCGACGAATACAGTCATTGGAGGCCTGGATGGGAACAGACCTTTTAGATCGCACGAAGAAACAAGTGAAGCCCTCCGATGCAGCGCTCCAATATCGCGAAGAGCTTCAACAAGTTGTTTCCAAGCTCTATCAACTAAGGTCGAAGATTCAATCGAGCCAACTGAATCAGGTAAGTTTCACCGTTGCTGCACAACACAGTTTGCTTGCCGCCCCTTCTCTTCCAACGGTTTTAAGAGAGCTTGCAGCCCACATACAGAATTTAGAACTAAGCGTTCGCTCAGACGATTCCGAGGGATGCCATTCTCTTCTTAGCCGAGGCGAGGCCGATTTAATTTTCCTCTACGAGCACTCGCAGGACGTTGATCTTGCGCCGAGTTCAGCTTTGAAGTCCTTTGAAGTGGGATACGACAGGCTTATTTTTGTCTGCTCCAGAGATCTCCACCGTGCTTTACGAAAACAACCTGCTTCACCCATTTACCCCTTGCTTGTCTACCCAGAATCGAGTTTCTTAGGCCGCGTCATCCGAAAAAGAGAGTTGGGTACTCTGTCATCGAAGTACGGAACACAGATTCGATGCGAAAGCGCCTTTGCCCCTGCTCTTAAAGAAATGACACTCGCTGGAACGGGTATGGCCTGGCTACCCGAAAGCTTAGTGATTAATGAACTTGGATCGGGAGAGTTAATTAACCTTAGCAGGCTCAGTCGACCCATCGCTCTTAAGATCATGGGCTATCAACTCACCTCACCTGGCAACAGACTTCGTGAAGATGTGGTTGCTTTTTTTGAAAAGAGATCATCAAAGTGAACGATGAAATTGTCTGTCTTCAGGCGCAGTCTATTCTTACGATGAATAAGAGGAAGCCGCTAGCAACGCATATCGCGCTTCGAAACGACAAAATAGTGGCCGTTGGTAACGAGGCAGACTGCCGGAAGGCAGGGGCCACTCGATTAATTGATGCCTTTCACCAAGGTTTTATTCTCCCCGGATTCGTTGAAGGACACTCTCATGCAATGGAAGGAACAATCTGGGAGTTTGTTTACTGTGGCTTTGACACCCGAACCAACCCCCAAGGTCAAAAGATCAAGGGAGCGGTCACTCTGCACGAGGTTTTGGAGAGACTTAAAGATAAACTTCGTACGACTCCGGTAGAAAAGTTAACTGATGGTGTTGCGGGATGGGGGTTTGATGCACTTGTGCTTGGTAACAACGCCCTTACTCGACGAGAGCTTGACAATGTGTCAAGCGAGGTGCCGGTAGGCGTTATTCATCAAAGCCTACACATCGTCACGGCAAACTCAGCTCTACTTAGACAAATTGACATCCTTAGGCCGAATATTTCTCACCCGGGTATTCCACTGGGTGTAGATGGGCTTCCAACTGGAGAACTTCGTGGACCTGACCTTTTATCTGCGGCATGTGGGTTCATAGGCCTACCCCAAGAACTTTTAAGTTGTGATCAACAAGGTCTCATTAACTTCAATGCGCTTTGTCGCTCAAAGGGCGTAACAACCGCAACAGATCTTGCAAATCCACTAACGGACAAAACAGTGGAGATGATGTTGCGACAAGCAGATACGCCCGACTTTAGCATCACACTTGTATCACTACTTCGATCTCAAGGGCTTTCTGGGGAAGCCATGGTCAAGCGTGCTGCTGAACTCAAAGCAAGGTCATCAGAGAAAATTCGATTCGGAAAGATAAAGCTCGTTGTAGACGGATCTATTCAAGGGTTCACTGCCCGAATCAGGTCTCCCGGGTATTTCAATGGCGCGCCGAATGGCTTGTGGTATGTCGACAAGAACCTATTACTTCAGGTTCTTTCTGAATCAATTCGACAAGGTATTCAGGTTCACATACATACGAACGGCGACGAAGCAACTGAACTTGTAGTCAACTCCATTGAACATACAATCACAACCCATCCAAACTGCCGTCATCGATTTGTTATTCAGCACTGTCAGATGGCTGATGCTGCACTTCTAGGCCGAATGTCTAGGCTTGGTATCTCCGCCAATTTTTTTGCGAACCATCTGTATTTTTGGGGTGATCAGCATTGGAAATACACGGTTGGGCCAGAGCGTGCTGCTCGTATGAATCCCTGTAGATCTGCTGCAGAACTTGGCATCGACTTCTCAATTCACTCCGATGCGCCAGTAACACCCCTTGACCCCCTTTTTACGGCCTGGTGCTCCGTGGAACGCACTACGCGCTCAGGGCGCGTAATCGGCGAACAAGAGAGGCTCACAAGAGAACAGGCCTTGCATGCAATTACCCTCGGTGCTGCTTACACACTGGAAATGGAAAATGAGATTGGCTCACTTGATGTCGGTAAACGAGCGGATCTGGTTGTTCTTAAGGAAAATCCCTTAGACCTTCATAGCGATCTTAGACAAATTCAGGTACTCAAAACAATCCACGCAAGCCAAATTCAATCGATCTTTTGAAGAGGGGTTAATTGGATGCAGGTTCTCTTGGTAACAGGTTTTCTTGGCTCAGGGAAAACGACTTTTATCAATAAGCTCATTCAGCCCCTACGTCGGAACGCGGGCTTGGCAATACTAGTAAACGATTTCGGTAAGGAGTCGGTCTCTGCAGAATATGGGTCATCTGGTGAACTAGAAGTCCGCTATCTGGAGAACGGTTGTGTTTGTTGTGCTATTGGTCCAAGTCTTGTAACCACAATAAAAAACCTCATCAGCTTTGATAAGGCAATCTCGTCGGTCATCATCGAGCTCAACGGCATCGCACTTCCCGATCAAACAAAACAGACCCTTGGCCTGGTGAGAGAAATTGATAGGCAATCAACCTGCTGCGTGGTCAACGCATCTGACTTTCAGAGCTTCTTAACAGACCCGTTCTACAAAGAGCTCTTGACTCAACAAGTGGCACAGTCCGACTTTATTTTTATAAACAGAATGGAAGGCGTGCTTGAAAATGAACTCAATCTTAGGCGTCTTCTAACTGCAATTAAGCCGAACGTCTCTTACCTTGAATCGGCCAAAACGTCGCTGAACTATTTCTTTACACACGGTACCGCACAGGCTCCCTCTAGAGGCCCCCCTACCTCCTTATTCGAAACCGCTTTCGCGGAGCTTAGGGTAAACCTTAGGCATGGAGACTCTCGCTACTTGCACCTAACAGTAGCGTTCCAGTTCTCAGGAACTGAAACCGATCTCGTAAATGAACTCTCGCGGACCACTGAGTCTGACTGTAAGCTTCTTCGGGCAAAGGTTTTGACCGTGGCCGATCCAAAGCAACCACGGATGATTGCCCAATTTGCAGGCCAACGATGGAAAACCCCTAGGACTAAAGAGCAAGGCAGTTCCAACCTCCTTGGGAACACCCCTAAGACCTCTCTTCTTGGTGAAAGTTTGCTGGCGAGCGTCGTTCTGAGCGTAACTAATACGTCCATGCAACATCAAACCAAAGCGAATTTCTTGGAATTTATGAGAGGTAAAGTCCTGAATTTGTGCGAAATCTGAAAGGGAAAGTGCATTGCTACTCCAACTTAGTGCATCATGCACAAATTGCATTAAAAAGGCCTCATTTTGCATTTGACACTAACGCTCGTTAGGCACGAATCTAGTGGGGGAAACCCATCTAACACAGGAGTCAAGAGACCATGAGTACAAAAGAAAACCGAACCGAAACAGCAAGGCTTGATGAACGGCGATCTTTCTTAATCAAAACCGGAATAGCCGGAGGGGTCTATGCCTCTGCAGGACTTCTCCCACTTGGCTCTGTAAGTTATGCAAAGTCGGGAGGAACACTGTCCATGTTGATTCAGCCCGAAGTTCCAACCCTAGCAAGTTACATGAGCACTTCAATGCCGGTTGGGCAGGCTGCCAGCAAGGTTTACGATGGTCTTCTTGAATACAACTTCGATCTAAGTCCACGTCCCTGCCTAGCAGAGAGCTACAGCATTTCAAAGGACGGTAAAACCATCACCTTCAAAATCCGCAAAGGTGTGACTTTCCACGATGGGAAGCCTCTAACGGCCGAGGATGCTCGTTACAGCATCATGGAAGTGCTTGCACAGATTCACCCACGCGGTAAAGGTAACTTTAGCCTCATCAGTTCAGCAGAGGTGCCTGACAGCCACACACTTGTTCTGAAACTGTCATCACCATCACCATCAATGATCATGGCTTTTTCTGGCTATGAATCCCCAATTCTCCCAAAGCATTTGTTTGCAGGAACAGACATTAAAAATCATCCGAATGCGAATGCGCCGATAGGGACGGGTCCATTCAAATTCACGGAGTGGAAGCGAGGGCAGTTTATTCGCTTAGACAAGAACGAGAATTACTGGTCAGCCGGTGAACCTAAGATTGACCGCATTGTCATTAGTACCATCCCTGACTCATCAACGCGCTCTGCGGTTCTTGAAAAAGGGGAAGCCCACATCGCAGGATTCGGGGCGGTGCCATACAACGACGCAGCGCGGCTAGCAAAACTGCCCAGCCTGGAAGTGACTCGGCAAGGTTATGAAATGTTCTCTCCAATCGGAGAACTGGATTTCAATACGAGGGTGAAACCGTTTGACGATAAACGGGTACGGCAGGCAATCTCTTACGCAATCGATCGAAAGTTCATTGCTGAGAATGTCTGGTTTGGCTTTGCTCGCCCGGCTACCGGGCCGATTAGCTCGAACTTCAAGGCCTCAGGGCTCTACACCGATCAAGTAAAGCGTTACGACGTTCCAGATGCTATGCAAAGAGCTGAGAAATTGCTTGATCAAGCTGGTTATCCCAAAAAAGCGGGTGGCCAACGAATGGAGATTACGCTTGACGTGACACCTTATGGCGAGGAGTGGCAACGATTCGGTGAGTACGTTGCACAACGACTGGCAACGCTCGGTATTAAAGCCACAATTAGATACGAAGATGTCGCAACCTGGCTTAAGCGAACCTATACCGACTTCGACTTTCAGGTTACTGCAAACTGGTTGAATACATTTGCTGACCCTGTTCTTGGAGTCCATCGCCTGTATCACTCGGAAGAAATCATTCCTGGGACAGTCTTCAAGAATGCCGCTCGCTGGTCATCCCCCCGTACAGATCAACTCATGAATCTTGCGAAAGTAGAACCAGATCCAAAAAAACGGGCTGCCTACTACCACGAGTTCCAAAAGATTCTTACCGAGGAAGTGCCTGTGGCGTGGTGCGTGGAAATTCTATTCCCAACCGTGACATCACGAAAGTTTAAAAAGTCGATTGACTCTGCGGTTGGGCTGGCGGGCAACTTCCGAAGTACGGTGTCTTAATAGCTAGTCGATTCATGGCAATAGAACGGTTGCGATCCTAATGACAGGGCCGCAATCGTTTTGTCCTAGCCATCGCCAGCCTAAGGTTTCTGTCTTGCCTCGAAATCATCTTCCTCTTTGATGCTGAAAAAACGTCTTACATACGTTCTGAAGCGTCTGTTTCATGCCATTCCGGTCGTAGTCGGAATTGCATTACTCAATTTCCTTCTCGTTCATCTTGCACCTGGTAATCCTGCCGATGTTCTCGCCGGGGAGGCTGGCTCGGCCACGCCTGAGTACATGGCAATGTTAAGGGAGCAATTTGGTCTTGACCTGCCCCTCTATGTGCGGCTACTCGAGTACCTTGGCAACCTCTTCACGCTCGATCTTGGATTCTCCTGGCGTCACAACATGCCCGTATTTGATCTTATTGTGGACCGGCTTGGACCTACCCTTTTGCTAATGTTCTCCGCTCTACTGCTATCTGTTGGAGTCGGAATACTGTTGGGCCTACTTGCAGCTACTCAGGTTGGAACATGGAAAGACACGTTAATTACTGTCCTTGGTATTGTTTCTTATGCAACACCTTTGTTTTGGGTCGGGTTGATGTTCATTCTCGTGTTCTCACTCAAGCTTGACTGGCTTCCAGCGACGGGTATGGAAAATATCATCATGTTCTACGAGGGGTGGGATAGAGTGAAAGACATCGCTCTTCACCTCATCCTTCCAGCAGCAACGCTTTCTCTGTTCTACCTAGCCCTTTACACGAGATTGATGCGCGCCTCAATTTTGGAGCAATTTGGCTCCGACTATGTGGTTACGGCCCGTGCAAAGGGTGTTTCCGAGAATGGAATTATGTTCAAGCATGTCCTGCGTAATGCGTTATTGCCTGTTGTAACAATGGCGGGTTTCCAAGTTGGAGCTATGCTTGGTGGCTCGGTGGTAGTGGAAGCTGTTTTCGGCTGGCCTGGCCTAGGACAGTTAGCTTTTCAGACTTTATTCGCAAGAGACTACAACCTGCTTCTTGGAATCTTCTTTTTATCGTCGGTACTCGTCGTTTTGATTAACCTAGGTGTCGATTTAATTTACACCGTCCTAGACCCAAGAATAGAGCTTGGTTAATGTCGGCATCGGCTCCTACAAATTCTCTATCCAGTCCAACGTTTCGAAATCTTTTTTTTCGTAACAAGGGAGCAAGTGTCGGTCTTGTTATTTTCCTAGCCATTGTTTTTCTGGCTGTCACTGCGCCCATATTATTTCCGTTTGATCCTTTCTCAAATGTTGGAGACCCCTTTGAGAAGCCTTTCTCAGCATTCTTGCTTGGCACCGATCAACTCGGACGTGATGTTGCTGCGGGCTTGGCTCATGGAGCCAGTACATCGCTTCTGCTTGCGCTTCTCGCAACTCTAGTTTCTTTATTTGTAGGCACCATGATTGGTTGTCTGTCTGGCTACTACGGTGGATGGGTCGATCAACTCCTCATGCGAATAACCGAGTTTTTTCAGACTATTCCATCTTTTGTATTTGCCATTGTTCTCGTTGCCATCATGCAACCATCCATTGAAAGCATCGTTATTGCTATTGCAGTTGTAACCTGGCCACCTATTGCTCGCCTCGTTCGGGGGGAAATGCTAGCCATCCGTAGAAGAGAGTTTGTTGAGGCTTGTATATGCCTCGGCATGCGAGATGCACAAATAATTTTCAGAGAAATACTGCCTAATATTCTCTCCCCTATCATTGTTACAGGCTCTTTAATGGTTGCAACGGCAATACTTATAGAAAGCGCTCTTGCCTTTTTGGGATTGGGAGACCCAAACATTATGAGCTGGGGCTTCATGATTGGAGCGGGGCGTAGTTTTTTACGTGATGCGTGGTGGCTCTGTGCAATTCCTGGGCTCGCAATTCTACTTACGGTACTTAGCATCAACCTCATTGGCGAAGGCCTAAACGACGCCCTTAACCCACGACTCAGAAAGATGTGACCTGTGGGAAGTTCTTTTCTACTTAGCGTCAACGACCTTTCTGTTCGACTGCCCCAGACAGGGGACCGCGAGTTTGCGGTTCAAAATGTCAGCTTTAACTTAAGCAGAGCTGAGACGCTTTGTGTTGTTGGGGAGTCTGGATCAGGAAAATCAGTGATGGCTAAAGCCCTACTTCGACTTCTTCCAAAGAAGTTGCTTATCGCAAATGGAACAGCCCACTTCGAGAACAAAGACATTCTTGGGCTTCCAGAAAAAGAGATGCAAGCCTTTCGGGGTCGACGTATTGCAATGATCTTTCAAGAGCCTATGAGTGCGCTTAACCCCCTTCACTCTATTGGACGGCAAATTGAAGAAGTGCTTTTAATACACGAGCCTCAGTGGACAAAGCAAATGAGACTCTCGAAAGTACTCGAAATACTCGAGGCTGTGCAGCTTCCAAATCCCGACCTTATTTTTCATAGCTATCCACATCAATTGTCGGGCGGGCAAAGACAAAGAGCCATGATTGCGATGGCCTTAATTCTGCGCCCAGACGTTTTAATTGCCGATGAGCCAACAACTGCGCTAGATGTAACAACCCAAGCAGAGATTCTTAGGCTTATTAAGGAACTTCAGACACAAGAGGGGACCGGGGTTATTTTCATCACGCATGACATTGGGGTGGTGGCAGAGATTGGGGACGCAGCTCTGGTGATGAACAGCGGGAAAGTTGTCGAGCGTGGTTCAGTAAAGCAGGTTTTAACGACCCCCGAAGACAGCTATACGCGAATGCTCATCTCGGCTGTACCTCGCCTCTCCCCAAGGCCGGACAATCCCTCTTTAAGCGCGCAACCAATCAAAATCAGTACAAGTAGCATTAATAAGACGTTTAAGTCGTCATCACTTTTCAAACGGGGTCGCGTCGTTAAGGCCGTCGATGATGTGAGTTTTGATTTGCGATCGGGGGAAACACTTGGCATCGTTGGCGAGTCGGGGTCTGGCAAATCAACACTCGCTCGATGCATAGTGAAGTTAATTAATATTGACTCAGGATCTATTTTTATAGACGACGAAAACATAACAACAAGGTCAAACAAGAGTCTTTTGCCCCTTCGGCGAAAAATGCAGATGGTTTTTCAAGATCCTTACGGCTCTCTGAATCCAAGGCTTACTGTGGTGAAAATGATTGCTCAGGGCCCCATCCTCCATGGTACCTCCGAGAAGGAGGCGATCGAAAAGGCGCTCGAGTTGCTCGAGCTTGTGGGTCTAGGTAGATCCTCTGCCAATCGCTATCCGAATGAGTTTTCCGGGGGGCAGCGCCAACGCATTGGCATTGCGAGAGCACTCGCCCTGAATCCTTCAATACTCGTTGCCGACGAACCTGTATCCGCTCTCGATGTCTCTGTTCAATCCCAGGTCTTGGCTTTGCTGGAAAAGCTTAAAGACACATTCGGTTTGACCATGCTTTTTGTAACCCACGATCTTCGAGTTGCAGCCCAGGTCTGTGACTCCATCCTAGTGATGCAGAAAGGAAGAGTGGTTGAATACGGCCGTACAAAGGATGTTTTTTATTCGCCTCAACATGTCTATACACAGCAGTTGCTCGACGCCATTCCCGGGCGAGGATTCCCGCTCTGGGGTGACAACTAAAACACAGACCCGAAGGTGATGATGATGCGGTTCACAACTAATCAAGACATTAAGTCCCTATCTGCCCGTCTTTCGGAAGAAACCATCACGTCTCGGGAGCTTACCGAAGCCTATCTTCAGCGCATTGATATTTTTAATCCTAAGCTAGGCGCAGTCACCGAACTCAATCAAAAGTCTGCCCTGCTTCAAGCCGAATCAATCGACCTCGCTCGTAAGTCTGGCGTTCCTCTTGGAAGGCTGGCAGGTATCCCTGTGCTTATTAAAGATCTCTATCACGTTGATGGGTATACAACCACTGCCGGATCGCGCCTTGATATCAGCGGGTTATTGCCGCCAGTCGAGGGGCCCTTTGTAAAACAGCTTAGACAGGCCGGCTGTATTTTTTTAGGTAAGACTCGAACCACTGAGTTCGCAATGGGTGGAGTCAATTTCGCCCACACCATGCCCTGGAATCCTGCAGATTTGGCTATCAAGCGCATGACAGGTGGCTCAAGTCACGGGTCTGCGGTTGCGATGGCCTCTGATTTATGTGGATTTTCTATAGGTTCGGATACGGGCGGCTCGGTTAGACAGCCTGCCGCGTTTACAGGCGTTGCAGGACTTAAAGTGAGGCGTGACTTCTGGTCGACCAAGGGGGTGTTTCCTCTTAGTTCAACACTCGATAGTCTCGGACTTTTTGCAAAATCTGCGCGCGATCTTCATTTTATTTTTGAAGAGTTAGAATCGCAGCGAACCCAGCTTAAAGAGGATCCAGGGTTTCTTTCCCAACGATCAGTAAGGCTCGCCCTGCCCACTAATCACTTCTTTGACCATTGCACACCTGAAGTTCAAACCGCATTTAATAATTGTGTCAGCGCACTCCAAAGAAATGGCTTTGAGGTTGTACCGATTGAAATACCGGAGGCCGGTGAAATAGACCCAGTTTTCGGCGAGTTAGTGCCTGCAGAGGCTCTTGCCTTCATTGGTCTCGACAGATTTAAAGCTGCACGGGATGTCATTGACCCTATTGTCTGGCAGCGCGCATCTGTGGCGTTTGAGTCCTCTGCAGTCAGCTACCTTCGAACGTTAAGACGTTTTCACGAAATTATCGAGCTTGTTAGGCAGCGGTTGAGACATTTCGATGGATGGATCTCCCCCACCGTTCCCGCAACGGCACCGTTGGCAAGCAGCGTCACATCCGTCGAAGAGGCCGCCATGTTCAATCGTATTAATACAAGCAATGTCAGACCAGGAAATCTCTTCGATCATTGCGGCATTTCAATTCCCATAATTGAGCCGGCTTCCAACCTCCCGGCAGGCTTTCAATTAATGTCTGGAAGCCTCTCGGAGCATGAGCTTCTCAATCTCTCATGCAGGGTTGAAAGGGTGTTCAAGGAAAATCGGCTTAGCTATTCTGTAGAGCCAATCCAGTCGCCCTAATGTTCGCTGGTGCATTATTGCTACAGTGCGTTTTGATCTTAGGCGCCTCATTGCCTGATGGCTAAAGGCCTATCAAACCGACGTGAATTGTTTACGTTGCTCTCTGATTTTTAGCGCTAAGATCGTCAGGCTTAGTGAAAGGGTGATGAGGTTAGCAACAACAACCGGAGCACTCGCAATTAACACCCCATAAACTAGCCACAAAAAAACACCCAGGCTAAAGATAGAATACATGGGCAGGGAAATTGCGCTAAGGTCTCGGCTTCGCAAGCATTGAACAACCTGTGGAACAAAGGCCATGGTTGTGAGAAGCGCAGCAACGCTGCCTAGGAAATCTGCAAGCACCATACAAGTCGTTAAGTCAATGATCAAAGAATCGCTAGCCGGACTGTGCTCCAAAATTCTCATCTAAGCAACTGATTTATATAAATAAATTTATGCAAATGAATAATCCCCTTCCGGGGTTTCTGCCAACTCAGGAAGCGCTCGCGACTCGGCTTGCTGCGGTTCATGTCATGAATTACAGCAAAACAAGAAATCATCTCAATGGGTCGGTTACCTACTTGTCGCCCTATCTCACCCATGGGTTTTTATCCCTTTCTGAGGCTGTCGAGTCCATCCGAAGACATCAGGCGTTCGAACCCGCAGACAAGCTCTTCTCAGAGTTCGCCTGGCGAGCTTTTTTCCATCACGTCTGGAGCCATCTTGGCGATGCTATTTTTCAAAGTATTCGGCCTGGCATTCAAAATGTAGATTACCGACACGAACTTCCGCACGATGTCATCGAGGCACGTACAGGCCTCCCCGTCATCGACAAGACGGTTCAAACGCTTTACTCGACAGGTTATCTGCACAACCACGCGCGTATGTGGCTGGCAAGCTACCTGGTGCATTTAAGGCATATCCACTGGCGGGTGGGGGCCGATTGGCTTTATGGCCACCTTCTCGACGGCGACCTGGCCTCTAACCATCTTTCATGGCAATGGGTTGCCAGCACCTTTAGCGTCAAGCCCTACCTTTTCAACGCCGAGAATGTGGCTCGGTACGCGCCCTTCGACTGGCACTGCCCGAGAAGCCTGCTTGATACAAGCTACGAGAACCTTGAGGCTATGGCCCGAGGCCATAACGAGGAAGCTCGGCAACGGTTTGATACCCGTCACTCCAGAAAGTCCCAAGAATTAGACGTCACTGAAGTGCCCCAGCTTTATGCAACGCCCCTGGCCGAGATGCTTTCTAAAGAAGTTTTGCAGAGCCCAATTGAAATCCAGAACTTTGTTCAGGCTTTGGCGAAGGAGAACATCACTCAGCTTGAGCTCACGCATGCCTGGGCACTTCGCCGCGAGTCGCTCGCCTTGGATCTTCAAGTGGACCGCACGAGAAGACTTGGTTTTATCCACCTACCTGCCCGTGAAGCCTTGCCGTGGTCAGCCAAACGATGGCATTTTGTACTTGAGCGGATGCAGTCCTTATGCAGCGTTGTATTCGTTGGTGATCTCAACATGCTACTTGCAGCTTTACCGCCTGATGTAACGCTCCACTCACAAGACTCCCTAGGCTGCCTTGAGACCAAAAGAATTCTTGCCCGCCGTCGTGTCCGCTGGCTAACCCCGCATCCTTTCCTCACAGAACCTAAAAGGCTCTGCAGCTCCTTCTCGCGATACATACGTGAAGTAAGGTCTGTAAATGCAGCCGAAGCAGACTCCAGCTAGACTTCCAGGGTCATGCCACTCATCACTATTACCGACGCCCAACTTGCGTTCGGGCATCTGCCGCTCTTGTGGAACACCGGCTTCAGTCTGGAGGAAGGCGAGCGGATTGGCCTTATTGGGCGCAACGGCACAGGAAAATCATCCTTATTAAAGATCGTTGCAGGCCTTGAGCAACTCGATGACGGCAGGCGACAGATTGCTCAGAACCTGCGTCTTACCTATCTTGCACAGGAGCCAGCTCTTGCGGAGGATAAAACTGTTTTCGAAGTGGTGAGCGAGGGACTCCTTCCAGTTAAGGCACTTCGGAAAGAGTTCGAAGACCTTAGCACAAGGCTGGCAGGCCCTTCCGAGGGGGCTTCCAGTGCTCTGCATAACCGGCTTGACGAGCTTCAGAGCGCTATCGAGTCACTCTCGGGCTGGCAATGGGAGCAGCGGGTTGAAGAGACCATGGCGCGACTAGGCCTTGCCAGCCATGGCAAAATTCAAGGGCTCTCGGGTGGCCTTCGTAAAAGAGTTGCCCTTGCACAGGCCCTAGTAACCGCCCCTGACGTTCTTCTGCTTGATGAGCCAACCAATCATCTCGATCTGTCCTCGATTGAATGGCTTGAGGAGCTCTTACTTGACTTCAAGGGCTCTATGCTCTTTGTGACCCACGACCGTCGCTTTCTCGATAGGCTGGCCAGCTCAATCCTTTGGCTCGATCGGGCAAGTTTAAAGAAGTACCCAGGCAACTACACCCGATTCGAGGAGCAGCGCGAAACCGAGCTTCAGGCGGAGTCTGTCGCAGTCCAGAAAAGTGAGAAGCTACTCGCCCAAGAGGAGGTCTGGTCTCGCAAGGGTGTCGAGGCACGTCGTACAAAAAGCGTGGCAAGGCTTACAAGGCTTCAGAATCTTCGGCAAGAACATGCCTCACGACGTCATGAGCCCGGTCAGGTTCAGCTCTCTCTTTCAGCGGGCGACCGCAGCGGCAAGCTGGTTGCAGAACTTCTTGATGTTACGAAGTCCTTCAATAACAAGCCTGTTGTTCATGACTTCAGCACCACAGTCCTTCGGGGCGACAAAATTGGAATTATTGGGCCCAACGGCGCAGGGAAGTCCACCCTTCTAAAGCTGATACTTGGCGAGCTTGAGCCCGATACGGGTCGCCTTCGACAGGGAACGAAAATTCAGCTTGCCTACTTCGATCAGATGCGAACGGCACTCGACCTTGAGGCGAGCCTTGAAAATACCATCTCCCCAGGAAGCGAGTGGATTGAGTGGAACGACCAGCGAAAACATGTCAAAAGTTACCTCGCCGACTTCCTCTTTCCGCCCGAGCGGGCCGCATCTCCAGTTAAAAGCCTCTCGGGAGGGGAACGAAATCGTCTGCTGCTTGCAAGGCTTTTTGCGCAGCCTGCCAACGTTTTGGTTTTAGATGAGCCAACGAACGACCTTGATATCGAGACCCTTGAGCTGCTGGAACAGCTTTTAGTGGACTATTCGGGAACTGTCTTCCTCGTGAGCCACGACCGAGCCTTTCTCGATCATGTCGTTACAAGCACCATTGCATTTGAGGGTGATGGACACTGGGTGGAGTACGACGGGGGCTACGAGGATTATTTGGTTCAGAAATCCAGGCGACTGAAGGCTTTATCGGGTCAAGCATTAAGCCCAAGTTCATTACCCAGAAACGGCTCGGAGCCTCCGCAGGAAGGTGCCAACAAAAAACAATTTGATAAAAAAACACCTGCGACGCCGTCAATTCGGCTCAACAATAAAGAACGCGAGGCACTTTCGAAACTGCCCGGTGACATTGAAGCCTTGGAGCAAGACATTGACGCCCTACAGCAGAAGCTTGCTGATCCAAACCTCTATAAACAAGACCCTTCTGTGATGGCGCGATGCAAGGCCGAACTGGCCGCACGCGAAGAGTCTCTTGAGCGCGCGATGAGCCAGTGGGAGGTCTTACTTCAGAAAGAGGCGGGACAGAACAGCTAAGGAGACAGCCTCGACTAGCCTAGACTAGCCTAGACTAGCCCTCACGCTGCAAGCTTCTCTTCAACCTGACTTAAAAGTTGAGCTTTAATCGTCTTCAGAGTTTCAGGCATACGCAAGGCAAGGGTTTCAAAAAGCACATCATGGAGTTTAAATTCATCCTTCCAAGCTGCGAGATCAACAGCGCTAATTTGGGCAAACTGCTGCTCGCTAAAACCAAGGCCTGACCAGTCGATATCCTGGTAGCGAGGCGAGTAGCCAAAGACATGCTCCTCCGCACCTGCCTTTTGCTCCATCCGCTGCAGTATCCACTTCAATACCCTTGCATTCTCGCCAAACCCCGGCCAGACAAAACGCCCCGAGGCGTCCGTACGAAACCAGTTCACACAGAAAATAGCAGGAAGCTCTGCACCCCGATTACGAAGACCCTCACCAAGCTTAAGCCAGTGGGAGAAGTAGTCAGCCATGTTGTAGCCGCAGAAGGGCAGCATGGCAAAGGGGTCACGTCGAACAACACCCTGCTGACCTGCCGCAGCGGCCGTTGTCTCAGAGCCCATCGTTGCAGCCATGTAGACCCCCTCTTCCCAGGACCGCGCTTGGGTAACTAAGGGCACTGTCGTGGAACGTCTGCCTCCAAAAATAAAGGCATCAAGGGGAACCCCTTCGGGATCGTCCCAAGACGTATCAAGCACCGGGTTCTGGGTGGCCGCCACGGTGAATCGCGCATTCGCATGAGCAGCCTTACGCCCATTTGTCTTGCCTAGTTCGGGCGTCCAGTCACGGCCCTGCCAGTCAAGGCAATGACTTGGTGGGTCATCGGTAAGCCCCTCCCACCAGACATCACCATCGTCGGTAAGCGCAACGTTGGTAAAAATAGCGTCTCGACCAAGCGAGGCTATACAGTTAGGATTGGTCTTTTGACCTGTACCAGGGGCAACACCGAAATAACCAGACTCTGGGTTTATTGCACGCAGTCGCCCGTTGGCGTCAGGCTTAATCCATGCAATGTCATCACCGATGGTCGTCACCTTCCAGCCCTTATCATCAAGCCCCTCTGGCGGAATAAGCATGGCGAAGTTTGTCTTCCCACAGGCCGAAGGAAAGGCTGCGGCAAGGTGGTACTTCTTGCCCCAAGGGGCCTGAATACCAAGAATAAGCATGTGCTCGGCAAGCCAGCCAAGGCCGTCGTCTGCAGCCGCATTCCGGCCCATGGACGACGCAATTCGAAGGGCGAAACACTTCTTACCCAAAAGGGCGTTTCCACCATAGCCCGAACCAAAGGACCAAATTTCCCGGCTTTCGGGAAAGTGCGCAATGTATTTCGTCTCGTTACATGGCCATGGTACGTTGGCCTGACCACTGGCTAAAGGGGCACCCACAGAATGAACGCAAGGAACAAAGTCACCATGGTCTCCCAAGTGCTGCATAACGGCATGACCCATGCGCGTCATTAAACGCATGCTTACCACCACATAAGGTGAATCGGTGAGCTCAACACCAATATGGGCTATTGGTGACCCAATGGGGCCCATTGAAAACGGAATGACATACATGGTGCGGCCGCGCATGCAGCCTTCGAACAGACCATCGAGGGTTCTACGCATTTCGCTCGGGTGAATCCAGTTGTTGGTGGGCCCGGCCTCTTCTTTGGTTTGACTGCAGACAAAGGTTCGATCTTCAACTCGCGCAACGTCCGATGGGTCGGACCAGGCCAAATAAGAATTGGGGCGTTTTACTGGATTCAAGCGGCGTAGAGTTCCTGCCTGAACCATAAGCTCAAAAAGTTGATCGGCCTCCTCTTGAGATCCATCGCACCACACAATTCGATCAGGCTGCGTTCGCAGCGCCACTTGGGTAACCCAGTCCTCAAGCGCTTTGTGCACAACAGGATAGCTTGAGATCTGCTTAATATCTGCCACGTTCATACTCCTTAATTATTTCGAGCAAATGAATTTTAGTGAGATGTATTTTGACGCATGAGCGCCTCGGAGTGCCTATTTGAACCCCCGAGAAATCCCTGATAGTCGATGAAAGTCGCTGCTTAGAGCTTCTTGTTGAGACGGTGAGCAATCTCGCCAACAATGCCTCGACGGAAAGCCAAGACGCAGACGATGAAAATAATGCCCAGAATGATGGTGCTCCAACCACCAAAGTTCGCTAAGTAGTTGTTTAGGTTGACCACAATCGCGGCTCCAACCACAGGGCCCCAGAGCGTGCCAATTCCACCTAAAATTGTCATGAGCACAACCTCACCCGAGGTATGCCAGTGGACATCTGAGAGTGAAGCTAACTGAAGAACCAGGCACTTTAAGGAACCTGCAAGACCGGCCAGACCAGCCGACAAGGTAAAGGCAAGACGCTTGTAGCGGTCGACATCGTAGCCTAAAGAAATAGCCCTTGGCTCGTTTTCTCGGATGGACTTCAGAACCTGCCCAAACGGCGAATAAACTACTCGCTTAACGAAAAAAAATGCCAACGCAAAAACCACTAAAGTGAAGTAGTACATGGGGGTTGAATCGCTTAGATCGATAAAACCGAAAAGCAGTCCTCGAGGCACACCTTGGATGCCGTCTTCACCGTTTGTGAATGGAAGTTGATTTGCAAGAAAGGCAATAATTTGGGCCAAGGCCAGCGTAATCATTGCAAAGTAAATGCCTTGCCTACGCGTTGCCAGGGAGCCAAAGACATAGCCAAGTAGCGTCGACACCAACACCCCCGCAAGAATACTGATCTCAGTTGTGAACTGCCACTCCTTAATAACGTGAGACGTAACGTAAGCGGATGCACCAAAGAAAGCAGCATGTCCGAAAGACAGAAGGCCCGCATAGCCAAGCAACAAATTAAGCGACATCGCAAAAATGGCGAAGCAAAAAACCTTCATTAAGAACAGATCGTAGAAAAACGATTGGAATGGCACTAGGGCCAACAACGCAATGACGATGACAGCCAGCCTGTCGACCTTGAAGATGGCAGTCACGACTAGAAAGCCTTAAGGAAAGACCGCGTCATTTATCGAACTTTCCCAAATAGACCAGCAGGTTTAAGGAGTAGCACAAGAACCATAATCACAAAGATCGATACGGACGAAGCCTCTGGGTAGAAGACTTTCGTGAGGCCCTCGATAACACCAAGGCCTAGACCCGTAATAATGGAGCCTGCAATCGACCCCATGCCCCCAATAACAACCACGGCAAACACAACAATAATAAGGTTTGAACCCATGATGGCAGTTACTTGGTAAATCGGCGCCGCTAGAACGCCTGCAAAGGCAGCCAAGGCGCAGCCTGCTCCATAGGTTAGGGTAACGATAAGAGGCACATTAACCCCAAAGCTCTGCAAAAGCTTCGGGTTTTCTGTCCCTGCTCTTAGCAAGGAACCTAACTTTGTTCGCTCAATCACGTACCAGGTAAGGAAACAAACTAGAAGAGCAACCACAAGAACCCAAAGTCTGTAGTAGGGCAGATAAAGACCAGAGACCCGAAGACCACCCTCTAGCAGTTCCGGCACGGGGTAGGAATCCCCAAGTACGCCATACCAGTGTCGAAACATACCCTCGATGACAAGGGCGCAACCAAATGTAAGTAAAAGCCCATAAAGATGATCAAGATGGTAAAGCCGTTTGAGCATCGTCTTTTCCAGGCCAATAGATAAAAGCCCAACTAATACCGGCGCAAGAAACAACATTACAAAGTAACTAATTTCAAGGCCGTCTTCTAGGCCAAGCCAGTACCCCAGCTGGGTGAGGCCAATCCAGGCAAACATCGCTCCCAGCATGTACTGGGCACCGTGGGTAAAGTTGATAACGTTGAGCAGTCCGAAAATCACGGCCAGACCAAGGCTAAGCATTGCATAAAAAGACCCATTAATAAGGCCAATAAGCAGTTGCGCAACCAGTGCCTGAGGCGTGATTCCCAGAAGCTCAAACATAAACGTTTCCTAAAGTTCTAACCCAGGTTCTTATTTCTGAACAAGCTTGCACTTCGACTCAGAAAGAGGAAGAGTGGCGTCCTTCGCTGCAATGATTTTAATCACCTTTGCGACGTCATTCTTGTTCTTCGACTCCTTGGGCGACTTCACCTGAAGCAGATACATATCGTGCTCAAACTTTCCATCTGCACGGATCTTGCCCTTAAACAGGCCGTCGTCAATCTCAATCGAACGTAGATGCTTCATAACCGCAGTTGCATCATCTGTCTTGGTTGCATCAATAGCCTTCAGGTACTGCATGGTGGCTGAGTAAACACCTGCCTGAACTGAAGTAGGCGCTTTGCCTTTGAACTCTTTCATGAACCGCTGAGCAAACTTGCGATTTGATTCGTTGTAATCCCAGTACCAACCAACCGTAAACGACATGCCACTGGTCTGCTTAAGGCCCAAAGCCTGGACATCGGAAATAAACATGAGCAAAGGCACAACGGTTTGCTTGGAACCCATAATGCCGAGTTCTGCAGCCTGCTTAACCGAGCCAATGGTGTCGCCGCCTGCGTTTGCAAGTGCAATAACCTGGGCGCCCGAAGACTGGGCCTGAGCCATGAAGCTCGAGAAATCTTGACTGGAAATTGGATGCTTAACCCCACCCATTACTTTTCCGCCATTTGCCAGAATAACTTCTGTGGTGTCACGCTCGAGCGTGTGCCCAAACGCATAGTCCGCCGTGACAAAAAACCAGTCTTTCTTACCCGTATCAACCACGGCTTTGCCCGTGCCCCTTGACAAGGCATAGGTGTCGTACACGTAGTGAATGTTCGTAGCAGTGCATTTCTCGTTAGTGATGGGAAGTGAGGCCGCTCCTGTGACAATCGAAATTTTGCCCTTTTGATCGGCGACTTCCATTGCAGCAAGCGCAGCCGCCGTGGACACATTACCGATAATCATGTCGGCCTTATCTTTCTCGAAAAGCTCGCGAGCCTTTGAGCCAGAAAGGTCAGCCTTCGACTGCGTATCTGCAGTCAAGATTGTAATTTTCTTGCCAAGGACCTTTCCGCCGAAGTCTTTCACAGCCATCTTGGCTGCCGCCACAGCGCCGGGCCCTTCAATGTCCGAGTAAATTGCAGACAAATCGGTAAGGACGCCGATTCTAACTTCATCATCGGTCAGACCCGCTGCATAAGAGGACCCTGAAAAAGCAACCAGACTGGCTGCAACTACATTTGCAATTACACTTCTCTTCATTTTATTTCTCCTGTTTATAAATAAACTACACACCCAATAACTCGACCAACTCATCCTTGCTTTCTTCGAGCCCCTCTTTAGCGACCGTTTTAACCACCTGCCCGTGCTCAATCACGTAATTACGGTCAGCCAACCTGGAGGCGAAGCGGAAGTTCTGCTCAACAAGAACAATGGTGAATCCACGGTCTCGCAGAGTACGAACGACTTCGTCGAGTTTTTGGACAATCACTGGGGCAAGCCCTTCGGTAATTTCATCAAGCAGTAGCAGGTCGGCACCCGTCCGCAATATCCGGGCAATGGCAAGCATCTGCTGCTCTCCGCCCGACAGGCGCCCCCCAGGACTATTTCGGCGCTCAAGCAGATTAGGAAACATCTGGTAAATCTCTGACAAGTCAAGGCCCTTACCCTCCCCGACTTTCGGGGGTAGAAGCAGGTTTTGCTCGCAGGTCAGGCTCGTGAAAATTCCTCGTTCCTCGGGGCAATAGCCAATACCAAGCTTAGCCACTTCATGAGTGGCCATACCAAGTACATTTTTCCCGTTAATTTTTATTTCACCCGTACGCTGTCCTGTAAGCCCGAGAATCGCGCGCAGCGTAGTGGTGCGTCCGGCTCCGTTTCGGCCGAGCAGGCAGATGATTTCTCCCCTGCTAACCGACAAGTTAACACCATGCAGTACGTGAGACTCGCCGTACCAGGCATGAAGATTATTAATTTCTAAACAGGGCTCTGACATATTGGAAAATTCTAGTGGCCAGCGAGCTCGGTGTCTGAAGACCCCATGTAGGCCTCCATAACCTGCGGGTCGTTTGAGACCACCTCGTAGGGGCCCTCGGCAATAACTTCTCCTCGCTGCAAAACGCTTATGGTGTCGGCAATTTTTGCGACCACCTTCATGTTGTGCTCCACCATGACAACCGTTCGTCCTTGCGACACCTTTTTTATCAGCTCGGTCACGCGGTCAACATCCTCGTGGCCCATGCCCTGAGTAGGCTCATCAAGCAACATAACCTCTGGGTTCATTGCCACGGTTGTCGCAATTTCCAGGGCTCGTTTGCGTCCATAAGGCAGATTCACTGCAAGCTCGTCTGAGAATTCTTGCAGTCCAACCTGTTCAAGCGCTGCCATGGATCGCTCGTTGAGAACTTCAAGGCTTTTCTCACTCTTCCAGAAATGCATTGAACTGCCCAGCAATCGTTGCAGACCTATCCTGACGTTTTCCAACGCTGTCATGTGAGGAAAGACTGCTGAAATCTGAAAGGAGCGAATAACACCCTCACGCGCAATCTGAGAAGGCGAAAGAGACGTTATGTCCTCACCATTTAAAAAAATCGAACCGCTCGTAGGGGGGTGGAATTTCGTTATGAGGTTAAAACACGTACTTTTGCCTGCCCCGTTTGGACCGATGATGGCGTGAATGCTGTGCCTTTTCACCTTAAGGTTGACATCGTTCACAGCCACGAAGCCCAGAAATTCTTTGCAAAGATGCCGGGTTTCTAGAATAAGGTCATGCGTTGTAGACATCCCCTTATTAAAACCCATCACCGTTCTCGCCCGCTTGCCAATAGATGAGGGGAAACCCTTGAAACAGCCGCTTTCCTATCGTACTACCCTTCATTACCATGTTCTTATTAGGTGCTTTACGCTTACATAGCCGTCTTAGGCGGGAGCTTTTTGGAAATTGGAAAGGCTTATGCTGCAGTGCAACTTTTCCCCTGCTCTTTCAACTTAATCTTTAAAGCCCTCGAATCGGCAAACACGACATCAGCATCCTATGCCACGACTCCCCACAACCCGCAGCTAAGAGAACGTTATGACCAGTCAATCAAGCAAAGAGAGCAAGCTGCCCGCCGACCATATGTACAGCAAAGGCCTAGAGGCCAACGATGCAAATCACGTTGCCATGTCGCCAATCTCCTACATTGCCCGGGCGGCCGCTGTTTACCCCAATAAACCTGCGGTAGCGCACGGCCAGTTGCTGCGCACCTGGAAAGACGTATTCGATCGATCAAGCCGACTTGCCTCAGCCTTGCAGAAAAAAGGGGTCGGCCTTGGAGATACGGTTGCCGTTATGCTTCCCAATGTGCCGGCAATGGTGGAGGCACACTTTGGCGTGCCTATGGCTGGCGCCGTTTTGAACAGTTTGAACACTCGGCTTGATGCTCAGGCAATCGCCTTCATGCTCAACCATGGCGAGGCAAAGCTGGTAATCACCGACCCCGAGTTTTCAAAGACCATGCGCGAAGCCCTGAAAATTCTTAAAAATGAGTTCGGTCGGTCGCCCCATGTTGTCGACGCCCTGGATGAAGAGTTCCTTCCCTCCGGAGAACAGGTCGGTTCTCAGACCTATGAGGAGTTTCTACAAGAAGGTGAGGCTACTTTTGCAGTGACACTACCTCAAGATGAGTGGCAGAGCATTTGTCTTAACTACACATCTGGAACCACAGGCGACCCTAAGGGTGTCGTCTACAGCCACAGAGGTGCCGCGACGAATGCCATTTCAAATATCCTCGAGTGGGACATGCCAAGGCACCCTGTTTACCTCTGGACCTTACCTATGTTTCACTGCAATGGCTGGTGCTTCCCCTGGACGATTGCTGCTCGGGCTGGCATTAATGTCTGCCTTCGAAAGGTTGAAGCCCAAACCATTTTCGATCTGATGCGCAAACACTGTGTAACTCACTACTGCGCGGCACCCATCGTCCACAATTTACTTATCAACGCACCTTCGGAGGCAAAAAACAACCTGCCCAAGGGAATAAAAGCCATGGTTGCTGGTGCTGCTCCACCTGCTGCCATGATTGAGGGAATGGAGGCCATGGGCATTGAAATTACTCACGTCTATGGTTTAACCGAAGTCTATGGGCCAGCCTCCGTCTGCGTGAAACATGCCGAATGGAACGACCTGCCTGTCCCGGATCGTGCAAAGCTGAACGCGCGCCAAGGCGTGCGATATCACCTGCAGGAGTCGATTGCGGTTCTTGACCCCGAAACGATGACGCCGGTGCCCGCCGACGGCGAGACAATCGGCGAGATTGTGTTTCGTGGAAACATCACCATGAAGGGGTACCTCAAAAACCCGAAGGCAACCTCCGAGGCGTTCAAAGGGGGCTGGTTTCACTCGGGCGATCTTGCTGTCATGCACCCCGATGGCTACGTAAAGATTAAAGATCGGAGTAAAGACATAATTATCTCAGGCGGTGAAAACATCTCGTCCATCGAACTTGAGGATGTCTTGTACCGACATCCGTCCGTACTTGCAGTTGCTGTGGTGGCCAAGCCCGACCCCAAATGGGGTGAAGTAGCATGTGCGTTTATCGAGCTAAAGCCTGGTGCAAAGGCAGATGCTCAGGAGATGCTCGGCTTTTGTAAAAAATCCCTTGCGGGGTTTAAGGTGCCTCGTGCGTATGTTTTCGGCGAGCTTCCGAAGACATCGACAGGCAAGATCCAGAAGTTTGAGCTTAGGAAGCAAACCGGTGCAGTGGAGGCTATTGATGTCTAACTTAATTCAACAAGCTATTTCCCCAGGCCTAGTAAGAATCTTGCTTAATAGGCCCGAGGCCTTCAATTCTTTAAGCGAGAGTCTTTTGGATGAACTGCAAGAAAGCCTCAGAGAAATTTCAAATAACAATGACATACGAGTCGTCATTCTCGCGGCCAGTGGGAAGGCTTTTTGTGCGGGACACGACCTTAAAGAGATGATGCAAGCACCCTCGGAAGCTTACTACCAGTCTCTTTTTAGAAAATGCACTGAAATGATGCTCACCGTGCAGGGTATGCCCCAGCCTGTTATTGCCCAGGTTCAGGGCGTCGCCACTGCCGCAGGCTGCCAGCTCGTTGCCATGTGCGACCTCGCTGTTGCCAGCGAAGACGCAAAATTTGCGGTGTCCGGGATTAACCTTGGGCTTTTCTGCTCGACGCCTGGTGTTGCCCTTTCAAGAAACCTACTACGAAAACACGCACTTGAATTGCTTCTTACCGGAGAGTTCTTAAGCGCTGCTGACGCTCGAGAAAAAGGACTGGTTAATCGGGTTGTGCCAGCTGAGCAGCTTGAGGAGCAGACCATTGCCTTGGCAAAGACCATACTAAACAAACCCATCGAAGCTGTAAGGCTCGGCAAGCAACTTTTTTACCGGCAAATTGAACAACCTATCCGTGAGGCCTACAAGGACGCAGGGTCTGTAATGGCCTGCAACATGATGGATAAGGATGCTCTTGAGGGTGTTCAGGCCTTTATTGACAAAAGAAGACCGGCCTGGTCAGGCACGCAATAATTCTTATAGTGCTTAGAGGCTTGTTTTTCTAGAAATACTCTAAGGCTGAAAGCTCCAGAGCGCTAGGTCGTGTGCAAGTTCCAATTCAATTCGGGACAACTCTTCGCCCTCTGAAACTTTTTGACGGACCTCCTCGCTTGGGAGGGCCTGAGAGGCCATGGCAAGCCTTAAGGCGTTTGCAATTACCAACACCTGATACTTCAGTCTGCCAGTTACCTGGTCGCTCTGGGCCACCTCCTGGCGAAGCAATCGCCAGGCTTCCCGTAAAAGGGTATTGAACTCGGGAAGGTGCGCAAGAGCACGAGCTTTATCTGGGCGGATATGAGAGACCGGACGATAACGAGGCGTTGGGAAGGACTCTATTGCACGACCCAGATAGTGCTCAACCACAGGCTGAACAATGCTGGCTGTCATTAAGCCGGTAATCATTAATTCCAAGGTTTCGTCCTTGGTGGAGAGCGCACGCTCGCCCTGCTGAGAGGCAATAATCGCCCACCGCAGATGAGCAAAGCGCTGCCAAAAACTCAGCTCGGTAATCCAGGCCTCATCAAAGCTGGGCATGCTTGAGCGGTATCCCACTAAAAGGGGCTCTAAAGGCAGGAAGCCCGCTACGGGATGTGGGCCACCAAAACGCCAGCAAGGGGCTGTAAGCCAGCCGAGATCGGACATGGGGTCGCCCCAGTTGGCAAACTCCCAATCGAGCACAGCTTTAAACAGACCATGACTCGAGGAGCGTATCTGATTGGCAATGGGCTCTGCGCCCTTGACCTCTGACACCGAAGGCAAGCTCAACATAAGGTTGCCCAACCTAAAATCGTTGTGGCAAAGCACTGCGGGCCTCTTATTCGTAAAGCGGCTGGCCTCTTCACAGATGCGCTCTAGAGCAAATTTCAGATAACTAGGCGGCGATTGAACCTGGTTAAAACCCTCTTGAAGCGTTTGAATGCTTGCGGAGATTCCATTGAAGGGCCGCTCCCCGAACAGAGGGGCATGCTCATTATTCAAACACGAGGCCATTTTTTCGCTATGAATCGCACCAAGAACCTTTCCAAGCTGACCCGAAAGGTCTTCTAAGGGCTGCTCAGGCAAAGAACCGAACGATTTTAAAATCAGACGAGGGTCTGTGATCCCCTCACACCAATGGAAAAAACTTGCCAGAGTTTGATCAGCCTCAACCATCGCAACGGGCTCGGGAACCGGCACACCCGCATGGAACATAAGCTGAACGAGTTGAAATTCTTGTTCGCGACGAAGCGTTCCCGGAACCGGGGAGCCCCTACCCCTGCGCATCACCAGGTCGCTGAGCGAACCATCGTCTAGCTGCAGTTGAAGACGGTCATTGCGATTAATCGCGCCCCCCGAAAGCTGCTGAACTTTCGCTATCGAGGCGTTACGAAAACTCGGCCTTACGTTTGCAAGCTGGCTTAATAAAAACGTAATCGACTCATCAACCTCAGTCATTCCCTCGACCCCAGGTGAAAAAGGCGGGGCCTTGTCCCTGATAAGCTTTACTAATAATCATCTGATGAACTTCGGTTGCACCGTCAACAAGCTTGGCCTGTCGGGCGTAACGGTAAATCCACTCTAGGACGGTATCTTTACTGTAGCCAAGTGCACCACAAAGCTGTATTGCTGTGTCAGCCGCTAAATGCAATGTCTCGGCCACCTGAATCTTCGCCATGGAGATGTCCGGTCGAGCCTTTTGTCCTTCCTGCAACCTCCAGGCAGCCCGCATCGTTAACAACCGTCCCGTATCAATTGCCATGGCCACTCGACCCATCTGCATCTGAACGCTCTCACGTTCCGAGAGTTTTATTCCGAAGCCTTCTCTTTTTGAAATATAAGCCGAGGCAACTTCCATGCATCGCTGAGCAAGACCTAACCAACGCATGCAGTGTGTAAGACGGGCAAGACCGAGGCGAATCTGGGTTACCTTAAGCCCC
>Ga0222714_10001575_pt1 | contig 25573 bp, 32 predicted proteins | sample C33_3DmetaG_FD_165048 | JGI IMG/M metagenome (GOLD analysis project Ga0222714, IMG submission 165048) | Estuarine water microbial communities from San Francisco Bay, California, United States - C33_3D | ecosystem: Environmental > Aquatic > Marine > Unclassified | place: USA: California...
CTATTGGAGGCGTAGAATGCATGGGTTCATCCATTAAAAATAACCCTTTTTTATTATTTTTATACAATTCGTTAGCATTTTTAATCATTTTTGAACAATATTCTGCTTCTACTTCAAAATACGACTTAGAACCTAAAATATCTGTAAGTCTCATAAAAGAATAAATAGTATCATATAGAACTATATCAGATTTTAGAGAATAACATATACCAAAAGTATGTGATAATATTATATTAGTTAATATTGTTTTAACATATGTAGTTTTTCCACCTGCATTTGGTCCTGTTATAATAATATTTTTGTTTAAATTAACAGGGTTTTCTACTTGTATAATATTACAATCCGACAATAAAGGATTCTTAGCATCTAATATTATAGTATTGTCAGTATCATAATTACATATACTCCATTCGGTAGTATTATTTTTCAATTTACATATACTTTCTATTACATCTATCGCATATATAGTATTTAATAAAGATATTATATTATTTTTAAGACTACTATCACCTTTCCATAATCTATAAATATCTGTCATTGAATTTGTAATAGATATATCACCTTTGAAAAATTCTAAATTAAAATAAGGTTCTATTATCTTATCCGATACAGAAGCTAATATATTTTTAGAATGATTTATAAAACTTATCAATCCTTCCATTTTTGAATGTAATTTATATTTTATATCATATAGCATCGCTGCCATCTCATATGTTTGATACATATTATAAAGATAGATAGCTACGTATAAAAATATAGTTACAAATTTTATTAAATCTGCCTTAAAATTACCAGTACTTTGAACAGAAAATTTTAATAGTTCTATAAAAATATTCAAATATTGCTCAAATGAAATATTTAATTTCATATATTGATTTAAATAATAATAAGGAGCAAGAAATGTACTTATAGGATATAAAATAGATGTAATTGGTATTAAAACAATTTTATATAAATGATAGAAATCTAAAAGAGGTTCAATATAATTAATATAATTTATTATAAATGTTGATGGAAATAATATATTTATAGCACTATTATCCGTTATTTCGGATGCTATTTTAAAAACCCATAATACATCATTTTCATGTTCTTTTAATAATTCAATATCTAAATCATGATAAATATTAACATCTTGACGAGATTTTAATATAGTTTTATTTTTTATTGGATTTTTTATTAATTTATTCATAAATATTTTACCACCGTGTAAAATAGGCATTTTTTCACACCACTTATCAATATTAGTATCTTTATAAATATCATCAGTAATATCTACTTTATCTTGTTTAAATTTAATAATATCATCTTTAATTAAATTATTTAATATGACATCTTTATTAGCAATATCAAAATTTAAAAAATTATTTAATTCATTTACGATATCTTCATCCATTGTTATATGATGAAATTATAAAAAAATGATATAAATATTCGCAGAATATCTTTATACACTATGGAAGATATAAATATATGTTACAAAGGAACATTTTATAATATTACAAAAGAACCATATGAATCTACAGAAGAAGCATATAAAAGATTATGGTTCATTATTAAAAACTATAATAATTACCCTGATTATAAAGAATTAGTATCAATGTCTATAATTAATAATAATAAAAATAAAGGAATGGACTATATTATTTAAATTATTTAATTATTGTTATTATTTGATCTTCTTCTGCGAGAAGCTGCTCTTGGAGATGATGGTTTTGGTGATTTACGAGGATATCTAGATGATTTACCAGTATTAGAATCAGCAACTAATTTAGCAGCTAATATTGATAATGCAGCAACAAAATTAGTATTAAATCCACCATTCTGGTTATTCTGGTTATTCTGGTTATTCTGGTTATTCTGGTTATTCTGGTTATTCTGATTATTCTGGTTATTCTGATTATTCTGATTATTCTGGTTATTCTGATTATTCTGGTTATTCTGGTTATTCTGGTTATTCTGGTTATTGGTCACTCTTTTTTTAGAAGCTACTTTCTTGGTAGTTTTTTTAGCTACTTTCTTGGTAGGTTTTTTAGCTACTTTCTTAGTAGGTTTTTTAATAGCTACTTTATTTTTATATACGCGTCTTTTAGCACCACCTGTTGAACAGGAGCTGGATTCCATATTATGTATTATTGTTCTATATTACGGCAACAGAAAAAAATTTATTTTTAGTAATATAAAAAACTAAAAATACTGCCGCTATAGTAGCTATAAAATTTAATAGAACAAATAATATAACAAAAGGTATGATATAATACAAAAGATATATTAATATAGGTTTAATTATTTCAGTTCTAATATCAGATTTTAATAATTCTTCCTTAATAATATCTATAAAAATTTTAATATATATATTTTTATCGTCAGAATCATCAATATCATCATCGTTTATATCATTGTAATCATCGCGCGTATCCATGTATTATAGGTATATCTTATTAAATAATAGAATAAAAAGTTCCTCTATTTTACATATGGATAAAAGGAATTATACTTATAAAACCCCTGTATTAAAAAATAACAAATACATATCATATGTAGATAATTCTTCTAAAATATTTTTAAATGATATTAAAATTAAATCAATAAATAAATTAATAGACGATAAGGGTTATGTTTTAAAAATATTTATACCAAATATAAACGATGCTTCAATAAATGAAATAATTGATTATGATCTTAACGCTATTAACACTATTACTAAAAATATAGGAGAATGGTTTAATAAAGATTTATCAGAAGATGAAATTATTGAATTATATAAAATATCTTTTTGCGAACAAACATCTACATTATCTGTAATATTATCATCTAATAAATTTACTAAATATAATATTAATAATAATGAATTAAATGATAACAATGATATAATAAATATTATAAGAAATAATAAAAAACTTAAAAAATATATAATATCGGTAGAAATAGAAAATATAGGACTATATTTCTTATCGGATAATTGTTTTAATAAATGGGTTATTAAATCTATTAATTTAACCGATATAGAAGATGAAGAAAATATATATAATAAATGCGAAATTGAAGAAAGTTTATTAGAAAATGTTACAAATGTAAATCATATTATCAATACAAAGATTAAAGATTACACAAAAAATAAAGAAGATATTAATAAATTATATGATAAAATTATTAATACAAAAAATAATAAAATGTGGATAGAATTAATTAATAAATTAAATATCTTGTTAAAAAATTATTAGAATATTATCTATCATCAATAATAGATAGAGATAGTTAAAAATAATGAGTACTAATAATACAGTAGTAGTTTCTTTTTCAATTGCAATATTATTACTTCTTTCATTATTATTATTATTAACATATAATTCAAGATGTAATACATCTAATGATTTTGGATCAAATTACTATGAAACATTTGAAAACGGTTCTATAAATCATTCTTCACCTGCAACAGTTGCTAACCTAAACATAGATGTAAGTAACGCCAGTAAAGGAATTGGCGATTATCGTGCTTCTGATCCTACCGGAAATGAAATATATAATCGCGTTGAAATATCTCAAACAACCAGTGATTCTACAATGGCGGCAGCTAATGGTTCTGATAATTTAATGACACCTGTTGCTGATGATATTAATCAATCTTGTTATCCCCGTGACAGACTCTCATCTGAAGATTTATTACCTAAAGACGCTGCTGATTCTAAATGGGCGCGTTTAAATCCTGCAGGTGCCGGCGATGTTCATGATCAAAATTATTTAACAGCTGGCTATCACATCGGTGTAAATACCGTTGGACAATCTCTTCGTAATGCTAATTTACAACTTCGCTCAGAAATCCCAAATCCTCAAAATGCTGTTGGTCCTTGGATGATAAGCACAATTGAACCAGAATATCGCCCTCAAACACTTGAAATTGGCAGTGGCACATCTTATTAAATATTTTAATCTTTTTATATTATTTTTATATTATCGCGTAGAAATATATTTATTCAAACGCATTTATGATTTAAGGATTTAAACAATTATCTTTTTAATGAATAATTTATTATTAACTTCTTTAACAGATTATTATAATAATAACGAAAAATTTAAATACGTTTTAAAAGATATTATAGAAGGTAAACATAAACTATCTTTACGAATAATTGAATGGATTGTTACACAATATTCAAAAACCAATAATGTCTATTATTGGATTGATAACAATAATAAAGATGAAAAAATATACGATCATTATCCAAATGAAGAAGGACATACTTATAAAAAAGTCAATCTATATACAGACTATCGTGCTCAATTAAAATCATATAGCAAGTTTAATTTTGATTCTTTTAGAAGACATAATCGTATTACATTTTTTATAGATATGGAAAAACAAATAACCATAGAGACAACAGTAGGACAGCTAAATTTCTTTAAATGGATTTTTAAAAATAATGTAATAGAATATGCTCTTTTAAATTATGATGATATTTATAGTAAAATGATCATAAATAATACTAAAAATAAAATAGATAAAAAAAAAGACATGACATCAAATAACAATGATATAATAAAAACACATTGTTTACTATATTTTGATTAAGAATTTAGATTTTTTCTAATAATTCAATGCGATTATTTAATTCTTTAATATTATCTTCTAATAATTTAATGCGATTTTCTTTATTATCATTTAATTCTATTAATTTTTTTACAGATCCGTATAATGTCATATTAATTTGTTCTAAATCAATGCTTAAACAATCATTAATATATTCATTATTTATTTTTATAGGTTTATATTCCACATTTTTTGGATATTTTATTTTGATATCTTGTGCTATAAATCCTAATTTTGTTTTATCTTTACTTAATAAACAATCTATACCTTCTTTATATTTAAAACGTTTTAATGGTAAATTTTTTATGTTATCATAACAAATATTATAATTAGCTTCTTCTATATTACATTTAATTCTTTCATCACTACTAATAGACCATGATGATGAATTATTTTGTTGATAATTAAAACCATTTAAATTTAATTCTATTTGATTTGTTGTTAAATCGAATTTTGTTCTTAATCCTAAACTATTGCTAGATGATGTAATATATTCCGTATCTATATTAGAATTATAAATTTTAATATTACAATATTGTATATTATCATCATTTATAGCCCATATAGAAGATGATGATATTACTTCTTCAACTCTTTCTCTAGTAAAATATAAATTACTTCCTTCTTTTAATGAAGTTGTTGTTATATCGCTTATATTAATATTTGTTAAATTTTCTCCATTACCATAATAATTAGAAGAATATATTTTATCAACATATATACCATCTTTTACATATAATTTATAATTATCATCTATAATATTTAATTCTGATATATTACTATATCCTATTGCTACTGGTAATGTTTTTTCATTATAACTATTTAAACCTGATAATATTACTTGTTTTTCTTTAATATTATCATCATATTTTAATATTGTATCATCTATATTAAGAATATAATCTATATTATTTAAATTAGAACCTATTATTATTGGATTTTTCTTTAAAAAATTTTCATATTTAAAAATATCATCTATTATATTATTAAAATTATCATTTCCTATTATTAATGAATTTTTACTATAATTATTTTTTAAATTATTATTACCTATTATAATAGAATTTTGAACATTATTATAATTATATATATTACTATCATAACATGATATATTATCGCCTATTAATATTGAATTATATCCTAATGTATTTATTTTATTTCCTATACATATATTTTTTGTTCCTTTTATTGAAATATTCTTACCATATGCTAAATTATTATAATTATTATCATCTAAATTATTTATAGATATTATAAAATTATCAAAAGATATACCAGAATTTATATTATTAAATTTATAATTATCAAACATTATTAAATTAGAAGTAATACTAGTATTACTAGTATTACTAGTATTACTATTATAAAATATATTACCAGTATTATTAATATTATTAGTATTATTAGTATTAATAATATTATTACTAGTATTACTAATATTACTATTATAAAATATATTACTAGTATTATTAATATTATCTAAATCATATAATATTCTAATATTATTTATAGTTTTACTATTAATATTATTGTTTAATATGTTTTTAGTAAATAAAGATTTATTAATATTTAATAATTCATCATATTCAGGATTAATATGTATTGCTAATGATAATGTTATATAATCATTATTTATTATATGAAGTATATTATCGTATTCATATAATAAAGCTTGTTGAATATTATATTCTATATTATTATAATATAGTTTTGTATTATCAATTGTGAATATATTTTTTTCTATATCATCTTTGTAAAATCCTAATGAAAATTTAAAATTTATATTTGATGTAATTTTAAATTTTAAAATTATGTCACTGTTATAATCTATTATATTTAATGGTTGTTTATTATCAAAATCATATCTTTTATATAATATATTACATGTATTATTATCAATAATATCAGTATTTCCTGTAATATTTTTAACAATTATATTATCTATATTATTATTATCAGTATTTAAATTATCTATAAAAATTATACTATTAGTTGTATTAATATAATTACCATATGATATAGAATTTGTTCCATAACTATTTATATTATATCCATATAATATATTGCTATTTCCAATTGATACAATATCAAGACCAGTACCAATTGAATAATTATTAATACTATTATTATATCCTAATGATATTGTATCATATTTATTATAATTTATAGATGTCTCATCTCCAATAATAATATTTCTATTTCCATAAACTATATTATCACCAGCAGTCATACCAATAAAAATAGTTTCAGAAATATTTTCAGCATTAAAACCAGCCTTATTTCCTAAAAACACATTATTAATACCATTTAATCCTAATCCAGATGATTGACCAATAGTAATTGAATCAATTCCAATATTAAATTTTGATGATGTAGCAAGTTCACTTGCTGTTTCACCACCTGGTAAAATCCTATTCATAATTTATATATCTTTACTAATTCATGCGAAAAGAAAATTTAGAAAAAAAATTAATAGTATTAGAAAAATTGGCTATAAATACTAAATGAACCAATTATAAATAAGAAATTAAAAAAAATAGGGGTAATATGATAAATTGAATTATTACAATATGTATCATCAATATATTTAGATATTATATCTTCTAACTCATAAATATTAATATTATCAATAGATGTATCATCAAATTCATTTGAATTCATATTTTTTACTAATTCTTTATAATTTTTAAGAGTTTCAATATCATAAATTTTTTTATATTCTACCTCATTATTTATATATTCCATCATTTATGTATATTAACAAGATATCTTTTTATATATAAATTTATAATAAAATTCTTATATTCTAATAGAAATAGAAGAATTTATATATGGTGGATACATCTTCGACGCCCAAATCTGAATATACTAATAGAGATAGTACTCTTGTATTTAATAATAATAGTTGTAAGGATAATTTAACATTTTATGATGGTGATGGCAATACTATAACAAATTTAGTAGGAGGTATAATAAATTATGATGGAATAAATACAACAAGTGGTTTATTTAATTCGTTTGATACTCGCGGAGGAGGAAAAACAAAGAAATCTAAAGCTAAATCGGCTAAAACTGCTAAAACTACTAAAACATCTAAGACTGCTAAATCTGTTAAACCTAATATAAATGATGTTAAAATACCTAAAAAAATTATAAATGAATTACATAATAATATTAATAAAATGTATAAAATATATAATAAAAAAAATAAGGGCAATGGCATGAAGGGAGGTGGTAATGATAGTGGTATTCCTAATAATTATTTTAATACTACTGATTTAGCTTTAGCAAATTTTATTCCAACACCATATGATCCATATGCAAATAACAAGAGTTTATTATTATCTAATTTTGGTTCATTGTATTAAATTATTGCATATTTAAGGAAGATAATGTTCTTTATTTTTTTCATAAGGTTTTAAAATATGTGTATTAATATGATGTATATTTTTTTCTTTTATTGAATATTTTTCTAATATTATCTTCATTTTTTTAGAATATTCAATATAGTCTTTAGTAGATTTTTCAATCTCAATATATGGGTCAAATCCGTACATATGTTTTATTTTATCAGGTACAACAAATATAAAAGAATAAAAAATTTCTAATATTGTATTATTTATATCTTCAAAAATAGGTAAATATTCATTTATCATATATCGGTCTGCTAATATATATATATAGATTTTCATTAAATTATCCATATTTACTATTAAATTATTATATTTGCTTCTATCAAATTTTTTTATAAATTTAATATTTTTTACAATACTTATTAGTTCAGTACTTTGTATTAAAAATTTAAATTTATTATTATATTTATTTATATAATAGCTTTCGCTTTGTATAACATTATCTATTTTATCATTTTTATTATTTTCAAAAGTATCTAATGGTAATTTTATTGATTCGACAATATCTTCTGATGTTTTTGATATTTTTTTAGTTGAATAATAATAATATAATAAAAGAGCTATTACTATAATAATAATTATACTTAATAATTTAGAAGTATCAAGGTATGAAATTAAATAAAATATTAAAGCTAATATAAAAATATAATAATAAATATTTATTTCCATTTTATATATTTATAATTTAATAATTTATAAATAAAAATAATTATATATTATCATAAATAATCTATATATGCTAAAATTATAGAATATAACTTTATATATATAAACCATCAATAAAAAATACTATAAAAGATAAAAATACTAATAAAATACCTACAAATATTTTTCTATCTTCTATGAGCGCTATTTCATATATTTTTTTCATAGTAATTTCTTTATCATTAGTATAGAGTTCTGTAATTTCATTGATAATATCTATTATTGTTTGTATAGTTTTTTTATATAATTCAAGAACGGTAAAATTATATACTGGAATATTTGGTTTAACATCTTTATCTGGTAATGTTTTTAATAAACTATTAATTTTTTTTTCTATTTTTTCTTCTATATATTTATCTATATCTAAAACATTATTATCAGATGCTATATTTTTAGTATTTTGACTATTTATATTTGGATCCATAATATTTTAAAGAGTCTCTTTATTCGTATATAAGAAATTATTAAATGATATGCATCATATCAATATTTGATATAAGATTGCGTCTACAACAATATCTACGAAGTCCTAAATTATCTAATATTTCTTTTGTATGAATATTATCAAAATTTTTATATAAACTATCTGTTACCTTTTTATCTTCTAAAATTAGTTTTTCTTTTTCTTTTTCGTAATAATCTGAAACATCTGCCATTACTCTACCACATGTAAAGCATCTTACAGGAATAATCATTATATATTATCTTAATTATTAATTATATAATTAATATATCATTTTTTTTATATATGCGATAATAATATAAAAATAAATTATATGTATATAATAGAACATATATTATAATGGCTTTTGCTCCTTTATATAATAAAATATCTGAATTAGAAAAGAAAATGAATTCTATGTCTGGTGTATCAATGGAATCTGTCTCATCACACCCCCCTGTAGATTTAGATCCTATATATTCTAAATTAGCGGAAATTGAACAGAAATTAGCTGAACCAGCTACAGTATATGCTACACCTGAATCAGTTGCTGTATTAGTTGAAAAATATAATCAAGTAACTACTGTTTTAACTCAATTTAACATGCAACTTTCTTCAATTGTTGAAAGAATAAATGCTTTAGAAGCTAAATAAGTTAATCGTTTATGCTGAATATTTAGATTTTATTTTTTTACATTCTTCTAAATATTCTTGATTATATTGATATATATTTATAGTATTATTTAAAAGTTCACTACCTTGAAATACAGTAATATTATGCATTTTAGTATTTTCTAATGCTTTATTAAAAAATTCTTTTGAATTATTATAATCATTATATTTATAATAAATAATACCCATAATATGCATTATATCAGCGCTTAAAAATTTTTTACAAGATTCTTCATATAATTTTTCAGACTGTTCAATATCTTTTTTTTCTAATTTTTCTTTATTTGAAATATTTATTAAATTTATATAAATATTATTTTGAAATAAAAAATTATTATTATTAATAGTAGTTGGAACAATACCTATTTTACTTCCTTCTAAAATTAAATTTTTATTTAAAAACATATACTTATATTTATTTGGATTTTCAAATATAAATCTTGATAACATATCTTTATGAGAAAATTTAATAGTATTTGTAAAATTATATAATTCTTCACATATATTTTTTTTAATAAAATATGAGCTTTTATTCATTAAAAATTTAAAAAATTCTTTTGTATTATTCATTTCTAATTTATCATTTAGTTTCATAGAAGGAAGACATGTAAATAAAATATCCCATTCTGAAAATGTTTTATTAGCTATATTCTTAAACGTTTCTTCAATATTAGATATATAATCACTACTAATTAAAGCGTCATCTTCTAATATAAGATGGTATGTATCCATATTATCATTGGATTTACCAATACTATTGTAAATAATTCTATGTTTTTCAATATTAGATATTGATTGTTCATTTAATAATGTAATACGATTATTGTACTCAGTATTTATATTATTTAAGTCTATATTATTAGTATCTACAGGATACTTATCATAATTAGCTTTTTTTTGTTCAATATTATTATTTTCTGTAATTAATTTAATATTAAGTTCAATATTACCTATTTTATCGCATATTTTTTTAATTTCTGTTATTGTATTATTAATAATATTAAATCTTGTTTTAAATTTACTTTCATGAATTACATAAATGTTAAATAGTACCATTATTACTATAATAAATAGTTTAAATCTTTATATTAAATTATATTAGTAAATAGTAAATAAGAAAATATGATTCCTATAAAAACGTATGTACCATTATTAATGTATGCTATTTTTGTAGGAACCTTGATAGGTATTATAGGTATTGGTGGCGGCGTGCTTTTATTACCATTTTTATTATATTTAAATTTTACAATACAACAAGCTGTTGCTGTTACACTTTTTTTAAGTGCTGTACCCAATACTTTACCAGCATTATATATGTATTATAAAGAGGGATTTTTTCTTATTAAACCGTCTATTGTTACTGCTTTAGGAACTATTATAGGTGTTATTATAGGAGGTTACGTCGGATCAAATGAATTAATACCTAAAATATATATATATAGGTTTTATACAGCATTTTTATTAATACTTTCAATATATATGTTTTTTTATTATTGTTAGATATATAAAAAAGTACATAATTTTTATTTTTAATATTTTTAGAATAGTTTAATATATTTTGCAAAAAAATAAAATTATGTACTCAAATATTAAAATTAGATTTAATATATATTATAAATAAATAAAAACATAACTATATCTGCAGATATTCTCAGTATCAATAATGATATATATCATGATTATTATAACGATTATAAAAAAGGATATTTTCAAAATCTGCATATAATAGTGATAGTTCTTTAAGACATATAAAGTATTTAGAGTCTATTAAAGAACTTAATATAGAAGAAGAAAAAACTTCAGAATGCTTATTGTGTAAAATTTTAAAAAAAATATATTATATAATTTTTAAATTATATAAAAAATGATAAAAAATTATTAATTTATTTTACTCTAAAATGTCTTATAATAATACTAAATCAGTATCTCAAGTAACATCAAATATTATTAAAGAGTCTCAAAATTATGATATTACTAAAGAAGAAAATTCTAAGATAAGATATCTAATGTCTTATTATGGATACTAATAACTAATACAATAATTATATAATTCTTATAAATAATAAAAAATGATAATATAAGATAATATTATATTATTATAATATAAAGAATGGAATTCTGTGAGTTATGTGACAATATGCTTTATGTAAAAAAAAGTGAAGATAATAAACTTATTAAATATTGTAAACACTGTGAATTTGAAAAAGTAGAAAATACAAACAAGGCTATTAAAATTTCAGAAACAATGTATTCAGAAGAAGATCTTTTATATAATCAACATATTAATAAATATTTAAGATATGATCCTACACTAAGACGTATTAAAGACCCTTTAATTACTTGCCCTAATGAAAAATGTAATTTACAAAAAGATGATCAACAAATTATATATATTAAATACCATTCCAAGAATATGAAATATTTATATGTTTGCGAAGGATGTAATGCTACATGGAAACAAGAATAAGTATTTTTATTTAAATAATTTTATTTTTTAGTTTGTAAATATAAAAAATGATAATATATGATATAAATAGATATATCATTTATAAGATTAAGATGTCATTAGTATATAAAGCAAATAATATAGAAGATTCTGGTAAAATTCTTGAAAGTCTTAATGATAAAAAAATATCAAAACTTATTATGACTAAATATGAATTTGATAATATTATAGGTTTAAGAACAATGCAGTTATCTCATGGATCTAACCCTTTTATTAATACTGATATAGTTAATATCAAATCAAATATGGAACTTAGAGCAATCGCTTTAAAAGAGCTTGAACAAGGCAAACTTCCTTATATAATTGAAAGAATTTTACCTAATAATAAAAAAGAATATGTTAGAGTACGCGACCTAGATCTTATTGCAATTAAAGATCGTATGAGATAGTTATTATAATCTATTATAGAATTTAATAAGTTCTTGTTTTCCAATTGATCTTGGTCCAACAGTATTATTAAAAATATTATATTTATTATTAAAAATAATATTTCTATTTTTAATTATTTTTATGAAATAATGGCTATTACTATTTTTGTCTTGTAAATTATTTTGATATACTTTTCCTGCATTTATACCAACACGTCTAATAGCAGCATCAGGATTATCCGTTTTTTTACAAAATGTAAAATATTTTGATTTTTCTTTTAATAGCATTTTTCTATTTTTATTTTTTTTAACCCATATTTGAAAAATACACGGGACATTATAAGATGTTTTTCTTATTATAAACGAATTATAGGGTAAATCTTTTTGAAATTTTAAATGAAATTTAAGAGGGAAAGATTTTTTCATACTGTCTTTTTTAAAGCTTTTAGGTAATATAAAAGAAATAGTATCACAAAATTCGCAACATTTTTTTATAAATTTAATAGCTATTGATGATTTGTGACCAAACGGAGGATTGCCTATTATATGAATTTTAGAAGATGATTCTGGATTTTTTAATAATAAAAAATTTTTTTTAATAATTTCATTATTTTCTGGTTTTATATCATAAAATATATAATTATTTGATAAATTTTTTATAATAGGAATAAAAGCTCCATTTCCAGCACTAGGTTCTATTATTAAATCTGTTTTTTTTATATTAAGATTATTTTTAATATATTTATAACATATATTTACTGTTTGTTTTGATGTATAAAATTTATCACTTGTAATTCTTTTAAGTCCTGTAAGACTTGAAAAATCTACCATAAATTGTCTATTTAATTGATATAGATATTTTAATATTTTTGGTTATATAAAGAACTAAAATTATCTGTCATTATTCTTTTATCGGATATTATAATTTTTTTACAAGTATTTGGTAAAACACTTATAATAATATTTATTTTTTGTTTATCATCTTCTGTAGTTATATAATATAAATATTTATTATACTCAGTATCTACAATTATTCTATCAAAATCTCCTGATATATACACACACTTTATAATTCCTAAATTTATTAAAATTTTTTCATAATCTACTATTTTTATAGGATTATTATATATAGATTCTTTAATACTATTTTTATTATCTTTAATATATTTATTTTTTTCAATATAATTTTGTATATTGTTTTTAATTGTTGTTAATTTATTTATATTAGAAAGCATTTTCATATTTATTGAATATCCATTTCCGTATGTAATAAATAGTATAAATATATACAACAACTTTGAAAATATTATCATTTACTTTACTCATATTAAATAAAATTATATAATTATATATTCTTTATATACTATAAAAACATATAAGGATTAAGTGATTTATATAGATAATACAAGGATTACTTTGTATAAAATAAAAAATATATTATAAAAAAAACTATATAAACATTAAGTGATTTATATAGATAATAAAGAGTTATTAACTGACATTTTTTTATTTTTTCATTAAATACTGCCCTATTTTGGGTATAAAAGCATACATGGCCGAGCGGTTAAGGCGGTTGGCTTAAGTCCAACTTCAGTTATAAATCTGAGCGCAGGTTCGATCCCTGCTGTATGCAATTATATTTTTAAAAGCAGTATTTTAATTTTATTATTTTTTCTATAAAAACTATAAAAAAGAAAAATTGATATATTATTACATTTTTTATATTATAAAAAATGGCATCAAAAAATCTACAAAATATTACAGATGAAGAATTTGAAGAAATTATTAAAAAATCTTTAAATTGGAACGACGCTTTATTTAATTGTGGATTAAAAACTAGAACAAGAACATTTGAAAGAAGGGTTAAGAAATTAAAACAAGAACATATTAAACATTTGCCTACGTTTTATGGAGGGCTATATTCAAAAATTACCAAATATACAAATGAATATTATAAAGAATTAATTGAAAAAAATAATAGTTGGGATGATGTATTAGAAACATTAAAATATAATCATATTCAAATATTAGGTAATGTTAAAAAACATTTAGATAGTATTGGTATTGATTATAATCATTTAACATATCCAACAAGATTAAAAGTATCAAATAAATATAAATTAAATGATATTCTTATTGAAGATAGTCCTCATAATGGTTCTATGTCTCGTATTAAAATGCGTTTAATAAATGAATTAGGTTGGAAACACGAATGTTCTGGTTGTCATAAATCTACATATACTAACAGTTGGGTGACAGATGTACCAATAAATCTTGAAGTAGATCATATAAACGGTATTCATTCAGATAATAGACTTGAAAATTTGCGTTTCTTATGTCCTAATTGTCATTCTTATACCGATACATACAAAGGTAAAAATATGCGTACAACAGTTGAGAATAATAAAAATAAACCTATTGTACCAATTACAGTAACTCCAAAAGAACTTAAACCAAAAAAAGAAGAACCTAAATGTATTGATTGTAATGTAAAAGTTTCTAGAAAAGGAAATAGATGTATTGCTTGTGATAATAAAAATAGATTTATTATTGCTTCAAAAGATAGACCATCTCTGGAACAACTTAAAACAGATTTACAAGAAAATGGAAATAATTATTGTGCGGTCGCAAGAATATATAAAGTATCTGACAACTGTATTCGTAAATGGATTAAAAAATATGAATTAAGAAATACATAATAAAAAGTACATAATTTAAATTATTTGTAAAATATATTAAACTATTCTAAAAATCTATAAAAATAAAATTATGTACTCTCTCACACATATTCTAAAACCGGTTTTTATAAAAGAAGAAAAATATAAAAATTTAAATTGGAAGTCAGTATTTAAGTTTATATTAAAACAATCATATACAACAATAGACCATCTTTCATTAGAAGACATAATTATTTTTGAAGACTCTATAGAATTTATTGAAATAATAAATATTTGTTAGATTACATTTATGAAAAAGAAAAAATAACAAATAAAATAGCATATGAAGCAGCACTTATTATGAATCGCTATATAGGATATGACTTATCTTCAAAGATAATAAATCAAAATTTCATGAAAACACTAACATTAAAACAATATCTTATAGAAATTATATAATAAGTGGTTTATGTTTATTATAATCTATATTAATATAATCCATGAAATTTATTTTACTAGCATAATATGCAGACTTATCTTCTTTTTTAAGAGATGCTTGTGAAATTTTTTTCGGATTTTCAAAAATAGCAGATACTAATTTACTTCTTTTAATATCAATATTTCTACCACCTTTACTAACTTTTATAGGTACTGATTTAGCTAATATTCTAGGAGAAGTTTTAGAATTTTGGTTTATAGATGGTAACGGTTCTGATCTTGCGGATGGTTTAGAAGACATACTTGTAAAATTAACTTTATTCTCTAGTTCAATCATATTTTTTAATTTAAACAAACTAATTCTATCATTCGGATTTGTATTTATACAACTATTAAATAAGTATGATAAAAATGATTTTTGCTTATCATTTAATTCATCGTCGCCTTTTAATTTAGCCATTTCTTTGTATATTGGTAGTATTATATATGCTAATGAATAAACGTCAAATTTTTCTTTTAGATCATCATTAAATATCATATTTAAAATATATTTAAGAGGTTTTTCTTTGTTTCCTGGTGCTTTTAAAATTTTTATTATATTTTCTACATATTTTTCAATCTGTCCGTGAAAGAATTCTTCATAGTCTTGTAAAAATTCACCATTACTGCATAAATTTTTAACATCACGTGTTATATAACAGTCTCTCATGTGTCTATCATTAAGAATATTTCTGGATTCTTTAATAAATATTTTTAGAGCATCTATAATAAATTCTGTATCATTTCCTTCCATAGTTTTTATATTTTTATTTACATATTTAAATATGTTTTTAACAATATCAGCATCTACATATTTTTTATTTAAATTTTTACCCATATATTTTTCATTTCCCGATACTTTTAATATTATAGCATCATATATTACACCAGCTATGTAATATTCTGGTGGATTAAATATATATACATAATTCATGCGTCTAATATTTTCATTATTAAGTTTATATATATCCTTAGCATTTACCGCTAATCCAAAATCAATAAGATTTAATTTTTCACCATTATATAAAACATTAGGTGGCTTAATATCTCTATGAACAATTTTCTTTTTTTGTAATAAAAGCATACCTGTTAAAAATTTATTAAATATTGTTATGAATTTTTCATAATTTATAAGATTTTTATTTCTAAATAAATGACTTAATTCGCTTCCACCATCTTCTAAAATAATTTGATAAATAATATTTTTAGGATCATTTTGATCGCTTGAAACTTCTCGTGTTTTTATTAACTTTGAATCAATTTCTGAATAACTATCAGATAACCATGTCTTTTCAGAAATATATCCCGAATAAGCACCTTTAAAAGGAACTGTAAATATATGATTTTTATCTATTTTTTTTATATTTTTTAATTCTTCTAATTCTGTTTCGTAATTTTCTTTTGTTTTATCTGTTTTATCTGTAATTACATAAAATTTAAAAATTTTACCAACATCATTAGCCTTTTTATCAGTATATTGAACATCTATATTATGTATTTTAGCAAATTCTAATGGTGGTTTTACTACAACACCAAATGAACCTACTCCTACTTCTTTATAATAAACCATTCTATTATATATATATATATATTAACCCTTTTCAATATCAATCTTATCTCTATAAGCTAAAAGAATTGGAGGTATTTTATCAGAATCTAACTTATTTTTATATGTTTTATAAACATTTATACAAATACTAGAAGGAATATCGTGCATATTTAATGTAATATCATCATATATTTTTTTAAGACTATAAATTTTTTCATTAAGTTCATATAACTCGTTTAATTCATTTAAATTATTTGCTTCATCCTCGCTTTTATCTTTTATTTTATCTATTAGCTTATTACAGTCATATTGTAATCTTACAAAACGTATATTATAGGCTTTAAAATCGTCCATTTTGCTTTCAAATTTATAATTTGAACTAATTACTACCAAAATAGCTGTAAATAAATTAAAAATAACATTAAATACGTTAAGAATTTTATCATCTTTTATACTAGTATTAGCTATTGTCATACATGTGCTAAATAATACTAAAGGAAATTGTATTGATGATGCTAATTTATTATAATATGAACTTGATTTAATACATAATATATTATATATTGTACATTTTCCCTCAATGTCTTTTAGAATTTTTATTTTGCTTTCAATAGTCATTTAATATATTTTCATTATTAATTGTTTATATCAAAGAATAAAAAATATTTTTTTTGGTTTTTTTTAATTTATAACAAACATCTTTAACAATAATAATTTTTGACAATAGTATAATATTTTTTTATTAACTCATTTACATCATCATTCTTTTTGTTAAAGAGTATAAATATACTCATTATAAAGATAATTGTTATAAAATATGTGCCAATATATCTTTTGTTTGCTACAATATTCTCAGATTCTATCTTAGCTTTTTTAGCATGAATTTTTGTCTCAAACTTTTCTTCAGTATTAAACAATCTTATCAATAAGACCATATTTCTTAGATTTTTTTGCCTCAATATATATATCTTTTTTAAGCAAAGTCTGGAGAACTGATTCAGGAATTTTAGAATTCTTTTTATAATATTTAATCATCTTTTTCATAAGAAGTTTTGAATTTTCATAGTCATCTTCAAGATTACTATAAGTACCTGAAACATATGTTCTAAGTTCATGAATAAGAATAAAACTATTCTCCGTCATAAATCTCTTTTTTCCAGACAAAAGCATAATAGAAGCTGCAGATGCAATTTGACCTTCACCAATTGTATATACTGGAACCTTACATTTTTTAATAGTATCAATAATAGACATACAAGAAAATAGACATCCTCCACCTGAATTAATATGAAGATATATAGGGTTATATGTTATTTTATCATCATCATATAGACTATCTTTACCATTATGAATTTCCAATGTCATAATATTAATAGCAAGTTCTTTAATAATTTTAATTAGTTCCAATGCTGTTTTTTTTGTAACTTCTGTATAAAAGTAAATATGATTACCTAATACACTTATTTTTTCAGACATAGTACTTACAACACCTTCTTCGCTATCATCATCCATGTGCTTATACATTTTCTTCATCATTATAATATAATTTAAGCTTTAAAAATTTGTCAATTTTTATATTTATTTAATAAATTTTTTTACATTTTCTTTATAAATATCTTTTATAGGTTTTATAGAATTATCGGTATTTTCTTTTTGTTCTAAAAGCCATTTACGCGGTAATAAATTGTATTTATGATTTTCATTTAATAATATATATAAAAATATAAAAACTACCATTACTATTAAAATACTTACTAAAAGATTTTTAGTGGCAAAGAATATCATAGCAAGTAATATTAAACTTTGTACAGCAGGATGATTAATTATTTTTTGTTGTACATGTGTTAAATCAAATTTTAAAAATCTGCCACCTATTTGAACTAATATAAGTGTTATTATAGATAAAGGTTCATATGAAATATCCATATTAATTCTATTTTTAGCATATATATTATGTAGTACATTTTTCGCATTTAGAAAAGACAGGTTTTTTAATATTAGTATAATCTATTTTATCTAAAGCATAATCGTATAATTTTTTAACTTTAGTATCTTTATCAAAAATAGATTCTAAAAATCCACCTTCTGTAAATATTATAATATCTACTACCAAAGATATTATTGATATTAATAATAATAAACCTATTGTAACATCCCATAAAAATACATAATAGTTTATTAATAATATTATTAAAAATACCCATAAATTGTCAATAATTTCTAGTATTTCTTCTGGATATTTTATAGAAGGGCGAAGTCCTATTGTTATTAAATAACTAGATAATATACCTGTTATAATTCCTTTTAAAATTAAATTAAGCATTTTTATCTACTTCTTTATATTAATATTATATATATATTTATTATAGAAGATGGCTGGTTATGCTACATTACAAGAAGCATATAATATAGAAAGCTTTAATACTAAAAAAAAGAAAAATACAGATAATTTCAAAAATAAAGAAAAAATTCAAGAAAAATTTATGAATGATTATTCTTCACAAGATGATTGTTATTTTAAAAAAGAGTTTGGAATTAATAATGATACATGTAAAGCTGAAATGACAAATAATCCTAAATATGGAAATTTTGTAGCAAACGAAGGATTTACAAATAATAGTAGTGATGTCAAAAACTATAAAAGTAATACAATGAATACTCAAGGTGAATCATGTAGTCCTTTACAAGTACCTAATTATAATTTGCCAATTTCCGAAGAAAATAAAGCTGAATTTAAAAAAGTAGTAGATCTTTATACTAATTATCAAAGTAATAATAAAACTTATAATGAATTTAATAAAAATAAAGAATCTAATGATATTATGCCTTATTATGATGAAGATATGGATCAATATTTAGATATAAATTCTTTAAAAACGTCTCAAATATTTACAGGAACTTCTGGTTCTGAAATTATACCTAATAATAAAAGATATATGCCTAATTATAATGAAAAAGGTTATACAGATGACAATACTGATAAATATTTAAATATAAATACAAAAACAGACGATATATTAATAGCACCTTCTTATAATTTATCAGAAGAAGATAAAAAAAATTCTTTAAGATCTTTAAATATTTTAAAAAAATTCAATAATAATAAAATAAATGGTACTGGTATTACCCCAAATAGTGAAAAACCTAATGCTAATAATTATGACACTTTTTATAATATAGCTTTATTTATATTTATAGGAATAGTTATAATACTATTATGTGATCAAATAACAGAACTCGCTATTAATATTGGTATGAAAAGAACAATTGAAATTTTAGAACCATATTTAAATAGACCTGATAATATTATTAAAGAAGAAATTTCTAATATGGATTCTTTATCAAATATTATAGAAGATATTGAACAAACACCTGTATCAACAATATTACCAAATGTACCAGAAATATCTAATAATCCAGATGTCCCTGATATTAAAATACCAGAATTATCAATTATAGATATTTATAAAAAAGCTAATGTAAAATAGGTATATAAGATTTTAATAATATTATTATTACAATATGACAGTCAATCCTTTATTGGAATCTTGTATGATAGTAGGTGATGAATCTATAAAAGAATATAATGAAAATAAATTAAAACACGAAAATTGGTGGCAACCTTCGACAAATGGTAAAAAAAGAATAATGTTATGTGGAACTTATCCTATCGGAACAAGTAATGGATATTCAAAAGTAGTATATTATATTTCTAAATATTTAGGTAAATACGATGATATCGAATTAACTATTTATGGTTTTCAAAATTTTGCGAATACTAGTGGTGCAAATATTCGGAATGATATTCCCGGTAATGTTAAAATCCATGATGCAATGGCAACAGAAAACCCTAGAAGAAATGGTTTTGGTGAAAAAGAAATAGGTGATTATATTAAAAATAATCCACAAGATGTTATTATAATTTTTAATGATAATATTATTACATCGGCATTAACAGCATGTATAATAAATGAATGTGGGCAATTTAAAAATAAGTTTAGATTAATATCTTATATGGATCAAGTATATCCTTATCAGAAAAAAGACTATATTAATTTGTTAAATACATATTTTGATGGAATCATAGCCTTTACACCTTATTGGGAAAATGTTGCTAGAAAACTAGGTATTAAAGAATCAATGCCAATGTTTTGTTTTCCTCATGGTTTTGATGATAAATTATATTATCCGGTTCCTATGAAATTAGGAAGAGATTATTTTAATTATAATGATAATGCTTTTATGGTTCTTAATTTAAATAGAAATCAACCTAGAAAGAGACTTGATATTGCTATTGTAGCGTGGGCAGAATTTGTTGAAAAACATTATCAAATAAATGTAAAAAATAAAAATAAAAGCAAAACTACTTCGCGCCCTATTAAATTAATTATAGGAACTACAATGGATGGATTCTGGGATATTATGGATGTATTTGAGAATGAAATTAAATTTAGAGATGTACCATGGGATTATGCTAAAAATACAGTAGAAGGTGTTAAAAATCCTCAACAATTATCTGATAGAGATATTAATATTCTATATAATTCTTGTGATGTCGGTCTAAATTGTGCCGACGGAGAAGGTTTTGGTTTATGTGGATTTGAAGGAGCAGCGTTAGGAAAAGCACAAATATCTGCTAATATTGGTGGTATGAAAGAATTTTTAAATAATGATATTGCTATTTTAGTAGATCCTAAAATAAGTATTTATTTAGATAACAAGGGTAATGGAATAGCAGGAAAAGCTGAAATTGGTGATCCACATGAATATGCTGAGGCATTTTGGAAATATTTCAGTAATCCTGATTTAGTTAAAAAACATGGTATTAAAAGCAGAAAACATATTTTAACACATTATAGATGGGAAACGCTAGTTGATTATTTCCATAAAAATGTTTTATTTAAATTATAAAGATATTGAAAAGAGTACATAATTTTATTTTTATAAATTTTAAGAATAGTTTAATATATTTTGCAAATAAAATAAATTATGTACTCTTTTTATTATATATAAATAATATACTTTATAAATATTTAGCAATGAAAAATATTGAAAAATATAATATAAAAATAAATAAAAGTAGTACATTCATTTTTAATGAACTATATGATAATGATAATATACGTAATAGGGTTTTTAAAATAAATAGTTTTACTAAAGATAATTGGAGAGAAGATAAAGACGGTTTTCTAAAAAAAAAAGAATATATTAATATTAAACTTGAAAATTTACCAGATATCTTATATAAACTTACTGATAATGGTAATATTAATATTAAAATTAAAAATGTAGTTATAAATAAAACAGATTATCATTATAAAATAAAAACAAAATATAACATAAAAAATAAAAATAAATATTTAAATAGTATTATTAACAAAATTGTAAAAATAAAAAATAATTTATATATTACCAGAATAAATAATGAAAAAAGTGCTATAGATATTAAATTAATAATTAAATCAATTTTACCATTAAATACAATAATAGAGAATTATGTTGGAATACAATGTAATAACTATATTGACGAAATTATTGAATTTTTTTCTGAATAATTATATTATCATATTATATAAATGTATTGTCATGTATGTAATAAACGTTTAAATATTTTACAAGAATTGACTTCTAAATGTAAATGTAATAATTATTTTTGTAATAAACATAAATTTTATGTAAATCATAATTGTCAATATGATTATAAATTAGATATTATTGATATTCCAAAGATTCAAAAAAATAAAATAGAAAAAATATAAAAAATGATTAATTTTTTTTGTATTTAAAAATATTATAATATTAAGAGATAATAATATGTCGTCAATATATCCCGAGCTCTCATATACAGATCAAAAGGTTGAAATACAAGAAGTAAAAGGTATTCAATTTTCTGTATTAGGACCTGAAGAAATTATAAAAAGATCAGTTGTAGAAATTACAAAGACTGATACTTATGCTGGTAGCGAACCTATTATTGGAGGACTTTTTGATTCTCGTATGGGTGTATTAGAACATAATAGAATTTGTAGTACTTGTGAGCAAAAAAATATTTTTTGTACAGGGCATTTTGGTCATATTAAATTAGCAAAACCAGTGTTTCATGCTATGTTCTTTGATATTGTTAAAAAAATTCTAAAATGTACTTGCTACAGATGTTCTAAAATTCTTATTTCTCCCGATACAACTCATAAAGATTTTAAGAATGATATGATTAAAATTATGTCTATTAAAAATAATCAAAAAAGATGGGATGCTTATTTTAAACTTTGTAATACAACTACTAAAATTAAAGCATGTGGAGATGATGGAACAATAGGTTGTGGGGCTATTCAACCTACTAAGTATAATAAAGAAAATTCTATGAGAATTATGGCAGAATGGAAAAATAAAAAAACTACAACTGCTTCTGTTGTAGTTGCAGAAACACCCTCTAAAGTAGTTCAAGAATTTACATCAGAAGATATTTATAATATTTTTAAGAAAATTTCAGAAAGAGAAATGGAAGTTATGGGATTTAATCCTAAGTGGAATCGCCCAGAATGGATGATTTGTACAGTTCTACCTGTCCCACCCCCATCTGTTCGTCCTAGTATTATTGAAGAGAATGGACAGCGACGCGAAGATGATCTTACACATAAATTAAGTGATATTATTAAAACAAATAATAGTATTAACGACAAAATAAATAAAGGAGTTTCAGAAGAAAATATCAAATATATTACAAATCTTCTACAATACCACGTTTTTACCTTTATTGATAATCAAATTCCGGGTCTTCCTCCTTCACAGCAAAGAAATGGTAGAAAACTTAAATCAGTATCAGATCGTATGAAGAAAAAGGAAGGTCGTATTCGTGGTAATTTAAATGGCAAACGCGTTGATCAATCTGCACGATCTGTTATTACACCAGATCCATATATTAGTATTGATGAACTAGGAGTTCCTATTAAAATAGCATTAAATATTACATTTCCTGAAACTGTTAATAAATTTAATATTGATGAAATGAAAAAGCTTATTAAAAATGGTTCGGAAACTTGGCCAGGTGCTAAATATGTTAAAAAAGAAAAAGAAGGTGTTACTATTAATATAAAATATGCTGACGTTGATAAGATTATAAAAGAACTAAAATACGGTGATATTGTTCATCGTCATCTTACTAACGGTGATTATATCCTATTTAACAGACAACCTTCACTACATAAGATGTCAATGATGTGTCATAAAGTTGTCATTATGCCTTATCAAACATTCCGTCTTAATGTATTAGATACTCCTCCTTATAATGCTGATTTTGACGGCGATGAAATGAATCTTCATTGTCCTCAAAATATTCAGACTATGAGTGAACTTATGGATATTGCCGCTGTACCATATATGGTTCTTGCTCCTAGAGATGGTAAGCCTATTATTGAAGTAGTTCAGGATACTTTACTTGGTTCTTTCCGTCTTACAAATGATATTATTAAAATTCAAGATAAAACAATGGCTAATCTTCAGATGTGTAATAGTTATTTTACAGGAAGTCTTCCAGAACCAAATAAAAAATTTAATTATACCGGAAAAGAAGCTTATTCACAGATTTTACCACCCGGACTATTCATTAATAGAAAGAATAAAGCAGAAGAAAAATTTGTTATTGAGAATAGCTCTCTTATTTCTGGAACACTAGATAAAACGGTGTTCCACGGTATTACAAGTGGTCTAATTCCTGTAATCTATCACGATTATGGTCCTTTTGAAATCTGTAAATTTCTAGATAATACACAGCGTCTAATTTGTAGATGGCTTCTTACATCTGGATTTAGTGTAGGTATTAGTGATCTTGTTACTGATACTGAAACTGATGATAAACTTAAAGAAACAATTAAAATTATGAAAACAAATGCTTATAATAAGTTAGACGATATTCGTCGTGGCAATATAGAGAACAATAGTATATTTAGTAATGAAGAATATATTGAAAGAGAACTTATTGCTATTCTTAATGAAACTACAAGCCAAGTAGGAAAAATAGGTCTATCTCAGATTAATGAAAATACAAATCGTATGATTAATATGGTTAAATGTGGATCTAAAGGTAAAGAAACAAATGTTGCACAAATGGTTGCTTGTGTAGGACAGCAGAATGTTGATGGTAAAAGAATTAGTTATGGATTTACAGATAGAACTCTTCCTCATTTTACCAAATATGAT
>Ga0222714_10001578_pt1 | contig 25566 bp, 20 predicted proteins | sample C33_3DmetaG_FD_165048 | JGI IMG/M metagenome (GOLD analysis project Ga0222714, IMG submission 165048) | Estuarine water microbial communities from San Francisco Bay, California, United States - C33_3D | ecosystem: Environmental > Aquatic > Marine > Unclassified | place: USA: California...
GGCATCGCCCTCGCGGAATTGTTGGCCCTCGCCTTTCCATTTTTTGCCGACCCCGTGCCCAAATCTGTGTTCTTAATCGCCCTGTTTGGCGGATTGGGCTGGATAAATATTCGAGGTGTTCAGTCGGGCGTTCGATTTGCTACGTTTAACACGTACGCCAAACTCATTCCACTGGCAATTTTGATTGTTGTTGGAGCTTTTTCCGTGCAGTGGGACCATATCGCCATCAGGGAAATGCCACCATTGGCCGATATCGGAGCGGGAACACTTATGCTGGTTTTTGCCTTTGGTGGGGGTGAACTTGCATTAAATGCCACTGGTGAGGTTAAGAACCCATCAAAAACGGTTCCCCTGGCTCTTTTTTATGGGATAAGCATTGTCTTGGTTCTCTATATGGCTATTCAAGGAGTAGCACAAGGGGTCCTCGGGGCCGAATTGGCACAGAACCTCGAAGCACCTCTAGTAGCTACTGCCGAAAGGGCAATGGGATCGTGGGGCCGGACGTTTATGTTGATTGGAGCAGGATTGTCCATTTTCGGAGTTACGAGTGGGCACATTCTAAACCATCCAAGGGCTGTGTTTGCTGCGGCGCGAGATGGATTGCTTCCCTCGAAGCTCGCTGAGGTGCATCCTCGTTTTAAAACCCCTCATATTTCAATCGTTTTTTGCGTGACGCTTGCCTGCGCGATTGCTTTGACGGGTGCGTTTAAGACGCTCGCCATCGTATCGAGTGGCTCCTTGCTTCTTCTATATTTAGGATGTTGCCTTTCTGTTTTGAAGCTTCGCAAAATCAACCCCGTTTCGAAAGAGACGCCCAATTCAAAAGGAATCTTTGTTCTCCCAGGTGGCCCTACTATTCCCATAGCAAGTACCATCGTGATTCTTTGGTTGCTGTCGAATATGACCCGCGCCGAGTCCCTTGGACTCGGCGCCCTCATAGCGGTATCCATAGCCGCATATTTCCTTGTGCGCCGAACCAGAGCCTAACCGATCAGCCTTCAAAGGCGACGCAGCGGATTGATGGGAGCGGATGGGGCGGTGAGGACGGTTTAGAACGGAACGTTCTTCTAGTCCGAACTGCCCCATCCGCTCCCTTTTAAAATCCGAAAAGACATTGCCAAGATTGAAAGAATCCCGATCCTCGTGCAAACCAAAATGCGATTGAGTGAAACCGGCAGTAGAAGGTCCCGTAAATGATCATGCTTTAAGTAATTAAGCACGTTGTTCGAAGGTCTATCCAAGGCTGAAAACTGAATTATTTCCATCAGGAATGAGTTCAGCGTAAAACTCGTCTAAACCACGAAAATCAAAAGCTTTTCAGATAGAACCCTAACAGATAATTGATCGGTCTACGAAATATGTCCACCTCTTTCTCGTCTTTTGTTCGTTCCGCCTTTGCGATCGCAATCATTTCTTTATTTATGACCTTTGACGCCACTGCGCAGCAAGTTCGCGAAGTGAGCTTTGATGAAGCGGTTCAAATTGCACTTGATCGAAACGTCTCCATTTTGAGAGCCAAAAACAATCTTGACCTTCAGGAGCTGACCATCAAGTCGGAAAAAATGGACTTCCTCCCCAACTTCAACTTGTCGTCGGGTGGAAATAGAAACTTTGGATTCCAATTTGACCAGACCAGCGGCAAGCTAGTCAACGCTTCTACGGATGGTTTTAGCATGTCCGCTAGTTCCAGTGTCAGCTTATTTTCTGGATTTGCGAATGTTGCCTCTCTGGAAGCCGCAAAATCCACCCTTGAATCGCAAGAATATTCTTTCGAAAGAACGCGCCAAACGGTCGTTTTCAACGTAGTCTCGAACTACTTAAATGTGATTCTTGCAGAAGAAAACATTGGTATTCGTCAAAAAGATGTCGAATCGCAGACGAAACTTTACGAGCAGATTGAAGAATTTGTACGCGTAGGTACGAGGGCCATTTCTGACCTGTACAATCAGCAAGCCACACTTGCGAATTCTGAGGCCCAACTTCTTACAGCAGAAAGCAATTTCCAGGTCTCGAAAACCAGGTTGATTCAAGTTCTTCATTTGGATCCCCTTACCGACTATCGATTCGTCGCGCCCGATGCTTCTGATCTTTCTTTGAATGTTCGCAATTATTCTCCCCAGGACCTACTATTGGCCGCCTTTGAACGTAGAGCGGATCTCCGTGCACAAGAGTTTTCGATTGATGCCGCAGAGCAGAATATTCGATCTGCAAAAGCTGGAAACTTACCGTCATTAAGCCTTTCAGGAAGTTCAGGATCAAGTTATACATCCGCTCGACCATCCGACTTTTCCACTCAAATGGGGGATAACCGGTCGGAGCGCATCAGCTTGAGTCTAAACATCCCAATTTTCAATCGCTTTAACACGAAACGAAATGTTGAAGCATCAAAAGTTCAGTATGCCAATGCTCGTTTAGATCTCGAAAACCTGCAGCAAAACGTAGCGATTGAAGTGCGCCAAGCCTATTTGGATTACCAAACCGCTGTTAAGCGCCTAGAGGTAACCGAAAAGAGTATGAAAGCGGCAGACCAAGCCCTTCAAGTGGAGCAAGAACGCTACAATGTGGGTGCCTCAACACTGGTTGAATTAACGCAATCCAATTCGCGATATGTGGATGCAGCCAGTCAGCGCGCTCAAGCACTTTTCCAGTTCCATTTTCAAAGCCGGGTAATCGACTATTACCAAGGCACACTTGATCCGGCACAGCCGCTTTTTAATTAAGCGACGATTCGGATTCACGATTCATTACACTCGACGTAAACGTTTACCATGGCGAAGAAGAAAAAGAACGCAACCAAGCGGCTCTTAATTATTGTGGGCGCACTTATTATCCTAGTGATCATTGTCGGATTTGTTGTCAAGGCAACAGGTCTCGTTGGTTCCGGTGATAAGGCCACACAAGTTGAGCTTGGTGATGTTGAATTGAAGACTGTCACTCAAATCGTGACTGCTTCAGGAAAAATTCAGCCTGAAATCGAAGTAAAAATTAGCCCTGACGTTTCCGGCGAGATTGTTACGTTGACCGTTGCGGAAGGGGACAAAGTAAAAAAAGGTCAACTTTTAGCTCGTATCAAACCTGATTTTTATCAGGCACAGGTCGATCAAGCACAGGCCACTGTACTTCAGTCCAAAGCGACCGAGGCACAACGCCGTGCAGACCTCCTTGTAGCCGAATCCGATCACAATCGCCAAAAAGCACTCTACGAGTCAGGAGCGATTTCTATTGCTGCCTTTGAAACCTCTGAAAACAGACTAGAAACGTCAAAAGCTACATTAGAAGCAGCTCAGTACAGTGTACAAATTTCCGAAGCTAGGCTGAAGGAATCGACAGAAAACCTTTCTAAGACAACGATTTATGCTCCTATTGATGGTACGATTTCGGTTTTGGCTGTTGAGCTTGGAGAACGTGTTGTAGGTACGAGTCAAATGACCGGTACCGAGATGATGCGTGTCGCTCGACTCAACCAAATGGAACTAGAGGTTGATGTCAATGAAAATGACGTGGTTAATGTAGCCCTAGGAGACACGGCAGCGGTCGAGGTTGACTCGTACCCCAATCGCATCTTCAAAGGGGTAGTAACCGAAATTGCGAATTCCGCCCGCGTGCAGGGCATGGGTACGCAAGAGCAGATCACCAATTTCTTGGTCAAAATCCGCATTCTTGACCCACATAATGTTTCGTTCGACCAGACGGGTGCCGATGACATTATTGATAACAACGAGGTACCGTTAGCGTCCACATCGATACCTAACTTCCGCCCTGGTATGAGTGGCACCGTAGATGTGTTTACTCATACGGTTTCGGGCGCTACTGCAGTACCCATTCAGGCGGTTACCGTTAGGGACTTTTCGAAAATCAAGAAGGAAGATGGAGCCGCAACCGACTCTACCTCTTCATCCAGTGTAAAAGAGGCAGAAGAAGATCTTCGCCGGGTGGTTTTCGTTTTTGACGACGGCAAGGCTCGCATGGTTGAAGTGGAAACAGGTATTGCTGACGCAACGCATGTTGTGGTCATCTCTGGATTAAACGTGGGCGAACGCGTTGTGCTTGGCCCGTATCAATCTGTTTCTAAGACATTGAAAAATGACGACCTGATCGAACAGCAAAAAGATCGGGGAAACACCCGCGGCCAACAGTAAAACGCTGAACTACTAAACGAAGAATTATGAAAGACCAAAGTCAGCGAAAACCTATTATTGAGCTCAACGACGTCAAGAAAATCTATAAAATGGGCTCTCAGACGGTCAGAGCACTGGACGGAGCAACCATTAAGATCTATCCAAACGAATACGTAGCGATCATGGGACCCTCCGGTTCTGGAAAATCGACCATGATGAACGTCATCGGCGCTTTGGATGTCCCTACGAGTGGAACGTATATCCTTAATGGACAAGACGTTAGCGAGATGGACGATGATGAATTGGCGGCCGTTAGAAATCGCGAAATCGGCTTCGTTTTTCAAACGTTCAACTTGCTTCCTCGGGTGGATTGCCTAGCAAACGTTGAGTTGCCCCTCATTTATTCGGGGATGTCGAAAGCCAAGCGTCGTGAGCAAGCGACAAAGGCATTGCAGAACGTAGGATTGGGTGATCGCATGGATCACAAGCCAAACGAGTTATCGGGTGGACAGCGCCAGCGTGTTGCGGTAGCCCGTGCATTGGTTAATAACCCCTCAATTCTTTTGGCGGACGAACCAACGGGAAACTTAGACTCCAAAACAGGCGTGGAAATTATGCACCTGTTTGAAGCGCTCTATGCCGCAGGCAACACCATATTATTGGTTACGCATGAGGAAGACATTGCACAGCACGCGCGTCGCGTTATTCGACTCAGAGACGGTGTAATTGAGACCGATAACGTCGTAGAAAAGCCGACGCTTGCGAATGTTAAGGTTGAACTCGAATCCTAATCGTCTTGGTCTTAGTTCGTGCAGCGATAGGTGGTTTCATTTCTTTGAAATGAAACCACGCCTTCACTTTGCTGGATGATTACCAATTGAAAGGGAAGGCTTAGAGCGTCCAAGGTGATGCAATCCTGTCCTGGAATGCTTAGCTCGTAGTTGAGGGAGATTTCGTCGCCCGTTTTTTCTACCGACTTAACTTCGACTACGTATCCGCCGGAGTTAGTAGGAATGGCGACTAGACCAACCATTACCTGACTAAAGTCAATGTTGGGAAGCGGCCCTAAAAGGGTTAAACTATCCAATACGTTCCGAAAAGAAGCCTCGTCTCGATACACAGCTTCCGTTGTACCCCGCATGGTGCCATACTGCCCCATCCCGATCGTTTCAAAATAAAGCACAGCGTCAGGTCCGTCATCGATCGCCTTTGGCACTTCGCATGCCGTTAAAAAAAGGGGTAAAAGCAGGAAGGTTGTGAATATTCGGATCATTGTATTTATTCTGTGCATCTCGGAATCGACACTTTAGTAAGGAGAGGCTTCATTTTTTATGCCGACTGAATTGACCCCTTATCTCGAATCTTTCCTGCCGCTGTTTGTAGCGATGAACTTGCCCGGTGTCTTACCCATTTTTATGGGTTTGACCGATGGTATGAGCGTTAAAGCGCGACGCAAGCTCGTGTTTCAAGCTTCCATTACAGCTTTTGCCGTAGCCATTCTTATTCTGTTTGCAGGACAGGTTATCTTTAAAACAATGGGCATTACGGTAAATGATCTCCGTGTTGGTGGAGGACTCATTTTGTTGGTTCTGTCCATTAACGACCTCATATTCGGCGATTACCGTCAACGAGGATCGATAAATGAGGATGGATCCGTTCCAACCATTGGTATCGTTCCTATTGGAATTCCACTTATCATTGGTCCGGCTGCCATTACTACGATCATCGTGAGCCAACAAAGTTTCGGTTATATACCCAGTTTAGTTTCGCTTTTCATAAACCTGGGTCTGATTACTATCGGATTCTTGGTCGGTCCACCCCTCATTGAAAAGCTGGGGTCAAGCACCGCAAAAGCCGTAGCCAAAATCACGAGCCTGTTCCTTGCCGCAATTGCCGTAGCCATGATTCGCGTCGGAATTATGGGAATGATTTAGTAGAAGCTCCGATCTATTGAACCCCAACCCGCCCCTCCACAGCACGAATCAGGGCTGCAGAGTCAAAACCTAAGCCATTCCGAAAAACCAACTCAACATTTCGAATCAAGGCTGGATTGGTATTCAAGTCACCATTTATTAAGACTAAATCGGCGGCTTTTCCAGCTTCAATGCTTCCCGTATTTTGGTCGATCCCCAATACGCGGGCGCCATTCAAACTCATGATTTGAACGACCTCACCGGCGTTAAATCCTGCTTCTATTAGTAATTCAAAGTTGCGTTGGTCTCCGTAGCCAGGTAATGCTCCACCATATCCTGTTGGGTCTACTCCAGCTGCTAAAAGACCACCGGCAGCCACAAACGCCCGCTCAAATTCTTGTGACTTGGCAAATAGTTGCGGCCACATGGCTGAATTCTGTTCGGCTATGGATGAACGTGTCTGGAGGTATTCTTTTTGCACTTCGCCCGACATCGCGTCTAATACGCGCTGTTCTAGTGGCGGACGGTTGGGTACGTACATTTCGTACACCGCCAAGGTCGACGTCATCCCCACACCCGCGTCAATCATCGTTTTAAAGGTGGCTTGAATCTCGGGACTTTTCAGATCTACATCGATCAAACTTTCCCGAAAGTCGGAAGGGCATTCATCCAAAGGCTTGTCCGAGTCGTAGTCGGTGTTGGTAAAAAACCCATGTTCGAGATTGTCAATTCCAAGTTCTACCGCCTCCCGGAAACTCACCGAACACAAATGTCCCGTTACTTTTAGGCCGTGGGCATGCGCCTCTTCGATCGCCGCTTTGAGTTCTTCCCGCGAAATCATTGTGTATGCTTTAAACCAGTCAACACCTTCTTCCGCCCAATATTTAACCACGCGACGAGCATCTTCGGCACCACGGACGCGCGTCATGTACGTATATCCTTCTCCCCCAGTTAGGTACGGCCCCGTGATGAACATGTCCGGGCCTACGCGTTGGCCTGCCCGAATCGCTTGTTTGAGTTCAATTTCAGAGTAGGGAGCATAACTTCCGGTAGTGCGAATAGTGGTCACGCCCGATGCGAGATACAACATAGGCGCCGTTTCATCCAGCTGAATGCGACGCTGAGACGTCGTATAAAACGTGTGGTTGTGGATTCCAATCAACCCGGGTATCACGGTTTTCCCTGTTGCGTCGATGCGTTGAAATCCACTCGGGATGGTCACGGAGGAGCCCACTTCGCTAATACGTCCGTTTTCAACCAAAACCGTCTGCCCAGTCCGTGCTGCCGCACCTGTACCATCAATCACCGTTGCGTTAGTGAGCGCAAAGGCGGGCGCGTCGAGCGCGACAAATTGTTTGACTCGATTGGACATTTCCTGAGCTTGGACAGCTCCAAACAAGCCAAAAAGCATCACGAAAATAACTAGTCGCTTCATTATGGTGGGGATTAAACTTGGTGTGGGTGTTCGGAAACCAAGTATACCTTTTCCAAAATCAATTCGCCACAGTTACTTCACTTCAAAGCCGGCCATCATCCCGGATTCAAGGTGTTCGGCGATATGGCAGTGCAGCATCCACTTTCCAGGATTGGTGAAATCAATCAAAATGTCTGCCGTCATGCCGGCGGGTATCAACACCGTATCTTTCCACACCCGATTTTCCAAAGCTCGCCCGTTGTACGAAAGCACCAAAAACCGTTGCCCGTGCACGTGAATCGGGTGCTGCATGGCGTGTTGAGAGTCCCGCCGGTTGTTAATACGCACCACTTCAGTCGTATTTCGCTCGAATTCCCAGTTTATGGCCATATTTTCCTTTCCGGTGGATGGCTCCCGAATTACCCACTCCACTTCTTGGCCCGTTGAACTCCAGTCCATAAACGGCATCGTACCGGTCCATTCTACCGGTTGAAAATAGGATTGGTCGGCGCGAAGGATCCATTCGACCAAAGGATTTAAGCCTTCTGTTCGAATAAAAAGGTCTATTTCTTTATCCGGATGAATGGGATGCTCAGGCACATATTCCAACATTTCGTCAAGGATGTCGGTTCGAACGAGAGCGTTTGGCCCTCCCTTATTGGTGTGAATCGGCAGGGGTGGCGTGCTTGATGCTTTCACCGTGAGCCAACCTAATGTGTCTACATCAGCAAAAAAGACGCCAGCAGCATGATCCAAAGATTGCACTTTATTGGTGATCGCAAACCGGCCAGGTTGGGCCAAATACAGGTCAGCAATGTAGCGCTCCGCAGGGGCTATGGTTATACTTTCTTCCCAAGAGGCCCACTCGAATGGGCTCAAATCTGACGCCATTATTTGCATCGAGTGGGTTTCGACAGAAACATTCCATGTGCGAGTGTTGGACACATTGGTGACATATAAACGCAGCGTATCTCCTTGGACAGCATGGAGTTGGATGGATTCTTCGCCGTTTACTAATAAAACATTTCCGAAACGGCCCATAAGCGAAAAGTTGGACGCTTCGAGTCCATACGGAATGTTGCCGCCGTCTGAAAGAGTGAGATCGTCTAGGACAATAACTTCTTCTTTTGTGACCGTTGAAAGAAAGGAATGGTCTGGCGATCGAACCATCATATTGCCATAGAGCCCAAGATCTTGTTGAATATCTTCCCGAACGTGCGGGTGATACCAATACACGCCTGCGTCCGGAAAATGAACCAGATACTCGAACGATTCGCCGGGCATTACAGCGGGTTGCGTTACGCCCGGAATGCCGTCAAACGCATTGTCGTGTCGGAGGCCGTGCCAATGGATGGTTCCAGCAGATGGGGTGTCATTTATAAATGTTACTTTTATAGTTACATTCTGTTCAACATCTAAAAGCGGTCCTGGTATTTGTCCATTATAGCCCAGCATGGCTATTTTTTGGCCATTTACAATCTTATACACCGGATGCGCCCGCAACGAAATAGAATCACCATCGGCCAACCGAAGCAATTGGCGAGGTTGGGCGACGCGAATTTGATCGTTCAACTCGGGAAGCCACGGGCTAACGGAAGGGCGAAGCCTCATCATAGCATCCAGCATGCGTACGCCAGGGTACATGGCCGGAAGAATCCAGTCCGACGATGTGTGATTGTGATCGCCGTCTTGCATGCCGTCATGATCGTCACCGGGCTCAGGCGCGTTCATAAACGCTGATACCTGAAATAGATCGTGCGGCTCCAACAGACTTGAGGGAGACCTCCCCCGCAGCACAAGTGGTCCGGTTCGCGTGATGGAATTGGGGTCAGACTCGAGGCTCACCATCAAAACGAACTTGTTAAATGCCACTTCATCAAACTCAAAATGTCCGTTAGTGACAAAGCCTAACTTTTGTACCGGATCGAGCGTGAGCGGCATGGACCACAACACGTACTTCCCGCCTTCACTACCTGGATCGGGCAGCCCTTCAACGTCCAGCACAATCCGATACCGCTGGTGACCATCTCGGGTAACAGCCACTCCGAACGCCGAAGTAGGTCGGGCCAGCTCAACGTGCGCACGCGCTCCTTCAAACGCTGCCGTGGGAATGAGTTGAATGCAGTACAACGAAAGATTGGGGCATTCCGGTACATCTGCAGGGACTTGGGCTTGAGCCTGGGTATGGGCCTCGACCCGGGATTGCGCTTGAGCGCTCGCAGGCAATACCATCGAGCCTCCAATACTTCCGAAGACCACAAACACGATTAACCCGATGTGAGCACGGAATTTCATTTCAAGCTCGCTTCCATCTGCGCCATCGAATCCCTGAGTTCTGCTGCACGTTCGAAGTCTAAACTGGTGGCAGCCTCGATCATTTCGGCCTTCATTTGTTTGATCATGTCCCGTTTCTGTTCATCGGTCAGATACTTCATGAGCGGATCGGCAACCAATTTCTTCTGCTCGGGACCATCGTAGAAGGTGGATGATGGTCCTCCAGCTTCACGTCGTTCATCCGCAATCGACGTTCCTTCTCGGATTTGATCAATAGACTTCTTAACCGTTTGGGGCGTGATATTGTGCTCAATATTGTACGCGTGTTGGATCTCTCGGCGACGTTCGGTTTCCTCGATCATGCGTTGCATCGAACCCGTCATTTTGTCGGCATACAGAATCACTTTACTGGCGACATTTCGAGCCGCTCGACCAGCGGTTTGAATGAGCGACTTGTCGGATCGCAGAAATCCTTCTTTATCGGCATCTAAAATCGCGACCAACGATACTTCTGGGAGGTCCAATCCTTCGCGAAGCAAGTTGACACCAATGAGCACATCAAACGTGCCCAAACGCAACCCGCGTAAAATCTCAACTCGTTCCAGCGCATCGATATCCGAGTGGAGGTACCGAACTTTTAAACCGTATCCATCGAGATAGTCAGCGAGGTCTTCCGACATCCTTTTGGTCAAGGTGGTCACCAAAACCCGCTCATTCCGTTCGATCACAATTTGAATTTCTTCCAGCAAATCATCGATTTGATTTTTGCTTGGCTTAACAATCACTTCTGGATCCGGAATGCCGGTTGGGCGAATAACCTGTTCGGTGAACACCCCCCCGGTGAGTTCCAATTCGTAGTCACCCGGCGTTGCCGAGATGTACATCACCTGATGCAGCTTCTCGGTGAACTCTTCGAACGTCATGGGCCGGTTATCCAAAGCTGATGGAAGCCTAAACCCGTGTTCGACCAGGTTTAGCTTACGAGCACGGTCACCGTTATACATGGCCCGAACTTGAGAAACCGTAACATGGCTTTCATCAATAACCATCAAAAAATCGTCGGGGAAATAGTCGAGCAGGCATTGAGGGCGTTCACCGGGAGCCGATCCACTGAGGTGCCGTGAATAGTTCTCCACCCCTGAACAATACCCCACTTCACGAAGCATTTCGATGTCAAAAAGAGTGCGTTGCTCCAGCCGGTGCGCCTCTAACATCTTGCCCATGTCATGAAGAACAGCTAGGCGCCATTTCAATTCTTCCTCGATCGTCGCGATGGCTTTCGCAATCTGGTCTTTCGGTGTGACGAAAATTTTGGCCGGATAAATGGTCAAATACCGATCTTCAGCGATTTCACGGCCAGTTAACGGCTCAAAAATGCTAATTTTTTCAATTTCATCACCCCAAAATTCAATCCGATACGCCTCCGTCTCGGAATACGCAGGAAACACCTCGACGACATCGCCCCGGACTCGAAACGCCCCTGGAATGAATTCCACATCGTTGCGAGAGTAAAAAATGGCCGAAAGACCATGTAAAAGCTCGTTTCGTTGGATGGTATCCCCCACTTTGAGCTGCACAATCTGCTTTCGGTATTCATCCGGAGACCCCAATCCGTAAATACAGGAGACGCTCGCCACCACGATTACGTCCTTTCTTCCGGAAACAAGTGCGCTGGTCGCCTTAAGACGCAATCGATCAATTTGCTCGTTAACCGACATGTCCTTTTCGATATACGTATCGGAATGAACGATGTACGCTTCGGGCTGATAGTAGTCGTAATACGAAATGAAAAACTCGACCGCGTTGTTCGGGAAAAAGTGCTTAAACTCGGCGTAAAGTTGGGCTGCGAGTGTTTTGTTATGGCTTAAAACCAGGGTTGGGCGGCCAGCCTGGGCGATCACATTCGAAACGGTAAACGTTTTTCCCGTACCTGTTGCGCCCAGCAATACTTGGTGTTTGTCGCCACGCTCAATGCCTTCTAGCAATTCCGCTATGGCTTTAGGTTGGTCACCCGTAGGTTCAAACTCGGCAACCACCTGATACGGTTGCTCTGAGCTTAGCAGTTGTGAGACGGGATGTCGGGATTCTGGAGATTGCAAAATGGGCTTCAGTCAATCATTGGGGAAACGAAGGGGGGTGTAAACCGTACTGAGCAGCGTACCATGTACCCTCCCGCCTACCGATGGTTCGGCGGATTAATTCAGAGAAACCTGCATCATGAAGAATTTAGCTCTCTACCTGTGTCTACTGTGTGTCATATCTGCTTGTTCAACACCAGAATCTACTAATGCTCAGTCCGCCGACACCACAGTCGATATGACGGTCGAGGAATATGAGCCAACCTCTACATTGGTTGTACCAGAAAACTTCGTCACGCGGGCCAAATTCCCGTTTGTGGATGTGCATAGCCATTGGTTTAGGGCTCCGACCATGCGCGCTGGTGCGATTGACACCTTGATTTCTGAAATGGACGGCATGAATATGGCCGTGATAGTCAACCTTTCCGGCGGGAACGGTGACAACCTAAAAGGTGCCATTTCCAACATGGAAAGTAAATATCCCAACCGGATTGTGACGTTTGCCAATGTGGATTTTGATAGTGTGGGAGCCGAAGGATGGACCGAAAAAGCGGTAGCCCAATTACGGGCTGATGTGGCTGCCGGTGCTCGCGGCCTAAAGGTCTATAAAAACCTCGGAATGGATGTAACAGACGTGGATGGAATCCGGGTTTCGGTTGATGATCCGCGTCTAGACCCCATTTGGGCGCTCGCCGGTGAACTCGGTATACCGGTTCTGATCCACTCAGCCGATCCTGCCAACTTCTGGCAGCCGATGGACAAATTCAACGAGAAATGGCTCGAACTCAAGCTGAATCCCAACCGATTGCGTGTGGAAGGGGTGGATGCTCCGTTCGATACCATCATGAACGAACATTATTCCATGATCGGGAAACATCCGGAAACCACGTTCATCAGCGCGCACTTGAGCTGGTTAGGAAACGACCTCGGTAAATTGGGCTCGTTGCTCGATAAATATCCCAACATGTATAGCGAAGTTGGGGCTGTTATTTATGAAATCGGACGGCAGCCCAAAATGGCGCTCGAGTTTTTTACCAAATACAAAGACCGCATCCTGTTCGGAAAAGACACCTACCGGGTCTCCGAATTTGATACGTATTTCCGCGTGTTTGAAACGGCCGACGAATACTTCCCTTACTATCGCAAATACCACGCTCAATGGCGGATGTATGGAGCGGATCTTCCCGATGATATTTTGAAGGCGGTTTACTACGAAAACGCGTTACGCATTATTCCTGGCCTCGACGCTTCGCTCTTTATCAATTAGGGCCTTGGGAATTGATTCTCTTTTTGAAAATGGCTAAAAGGCTCGCCGAAACGTGTTTCGGCGAGCCTTTTAGCATCAAGACCTAGCGAAATTCGATTTTTAGGCCGACGGAGGGTAAGAACGGAAGTTGGTCGACGCGTTTGAAGGTGAACAGGTCGTAGTAAAAGAGATTGCTACGGTTGAAGAGGTTAACGGCGCCTGCTCTGAGCGTGCCGACGTAGCGGCCTTTTTCAACGCGGCGTTCAAGCCAAACATCAACCCTGGCATAGGTAGGTTGGCGACCGTTGTAGGGTTTGGAATAGATAATTCGATCAATCCCTGCTTCGGTTGATACATCGACATCCGGGGTCAATAGGTACCATTCGTCAAAACCACCGGACTGGGTGTACGGCAATCCTGAGCCATACTGCCAGTTTATGGTCACTCCGACTTCTCCTTTTTGAGCATGAAGTAGTGCATTAAGTTGATGGCGGCGGTCGTGACTGGGATTGTAGACGTAGCTTTCTGTATCGTATTCAACCTTTGAATAAGCGTAACTAATGTAACCGTCCAAAACGGAGTCGAACCAAAACGGTCTGTTTTCGGCGCTTAAGCGGGCATCAAACCCATACGCTTGGCCACTTGCATCCTCCAAAGTGGTAGTAAATCGAGGGAAAGGACTAAAAATGGGCACTGATATGTGGTCGTATTGCTTAAAATACCCCTCCAATGCCCCATTCAGCCATGGGAAGAGCCTCACGTTGTAGCCTAGGATAGCATGTTGGGAATTGGTTATGGGCGCACCTTCGGGAGCGGTAACCCAGGCATAAAACACGGTGCCGAGGTCTCTTTCATCCGAAAGTCCAGAGATTGTCTGGTTAAAAATGCCCCATGAAGCGTTGATTTGGTGCCGCCCTTTTTGACCGGCTGGCCAGTACGAAACGCGAAATCGCGGTTCAACAATATGTTTGGACCTGTCTGGAACGGAGTACAAATGAACGCCTGGATTAATGGTCACCTTACCCCACATGGGCTCTGATGTGAGTTCAACGTGCGAACTGATCTCGGTCAACTCATCGCTAGTTGCAGTGACGTCGGTAAAGAAATCATCCAAAAATAGCGATAGTTTGGTTTGACGATAGGTCGACCCCGCAGAAAGGTCAAACGCTCTAAACTGATACGTCAAACGGGTCGACAGGTCTATGCTTTCGAGTTGTGAACGCCGTTCAACATTTGATTCGGGTCCAAATTCATTCGTCATATCAGACGTCCCGCCGGTAAATTGAACCGTTAGCGGAATGCGATTGGAACGGTATTCGTAGTTGCCAGCAAACACTCTATTGGTCCATGAGACTTCGGTGCTATCTGACACTACAGTTTCTTCCGTTTCGCCAAAAACGGACTTTTTAGTCCCTGCGATGTCGCCGCGGTCTTGCGTGTCAAGTCCAGTAAACGAAAGGGAATGGCTATTACCCAGCAAAGCGTGGACTTTCCCAAATTTATCACCAAAACGATACGGGAGTTTTTGGCCGACTAGATCGGGAAATAGCTCTTCAATCAAGGATTGCCTTACCGAGGCAACTACAGAAACACGCCCTGGAACGATCGGGCCTTCAAGCGTCAATGAGCTCAAAAATGGCGCGATGGCAGCCGACCCTGCAAAGTTTTGTTTATTTCCGTTCCGCGCACGCACATCCAGCACGGAAGAAACCCGCGTGCCGTAGCGAGCACTAAATCCGCCTGTGTAGAAGTCGGCGCGGTCGACCAGATCTTCTGGGAACGCTGAATACACACTCAGTACGTGGAAAGGCATATAGACCGGTAACCCATCCAAATAGGCCATATTCTGGTCGACCGCGCCCCCACGAACAAACAATTGCCCACCTCGATCGCCTTGCACCACAACGCCCGGTACGGTTTGAATGTAAGCGGCAAGGTCACCAGAAACGCCAGGAACCGGTACACGCTTAATTTCTGCCGGGACTACTGACTCAAGGCCTGCAACGACTTGCGTCACCCCACCCACCATTTCCGCTTCTACAACGACTTCTCCGATTTCGGCGGTATTGGGGGAAAGTGCGAACGACCGTTCAATAAGCTGACCGATACCAATTTCTATCTCTTCCTCGATAATCGTAAACCCTATATAAGAAATACGCAGGATGTATCGACCGGGGGGAATTCTGTTGATCGTGAAGAATCCATCGCCGTCTGAAGCGGACCCCATTACGATATTGCCCGATTGCGAAAGCACGATTGTTGCCCCTTGTAAGGGCTGCTCCGACGATACGTCCGTCAAAAAGCCGCGCATAAGCGCTTGCTGGGCGGAAGCAGTGATGCTTACACTGGCAAAAACTAAAACAAATACAAACGTTTTCAGATAGTAAAACTGTTTCATATGAGGCGGTTCTTGGCGGGAGGGAAGAGCCTCAATGGCTCGGGACGCTCGAATAATACCAAGCCACCTGAATACATCTTAACCGAGGTTCATCAGTGGTTTGAATTCCTCTATCAAGTGGCACCTCCCTGTCATGAACGGCGAGGTGCCCCGTGACGACTTACCAATACGCGACCCACATCATCCAACGATAAATTACGTGCTTTAAGCAACACAAGGAGGTGATACACCAAGTCGGAAGCCTCTTCGACTAATTTTTCATCCGTTCCTGAAACGCCTTCTAGCGCCGTTTCTACTCCTTCTTCGCCGACCTTTTGGGATATCTTTTTGACACCTTCCTTTAACAAACGAACCGTGTACGACGCGTGGTCTCCTTCCTCGATTCTTGAAGCAATAATGCTTTCTAACTCCTGCAAAAACAGCGAAGAGGCCTTGTTTTCCAGGTTCCAACACGTATCTGAACCGGTGTGGCAGGTTGGGCCGGACGGCTGGGCCTTTATCAGAAGCGTATCGCCATCACAATCTACCCGTATCTCTTTGACGTGCAACACATTACCACTGGTCTCACCTTTTTTCCATAACCTGTTTTTAGAACGGCTGAAAAAGGTGACCAAGCCAGTAGAGCGAGTAAGATCAAGGGATTCTTGGTTCATGTAGCCCAGCATCAACACATTCCGAGTGCCAAAATCCTGGATAATCGCGGGAATCAATCCGTCGGCGCCAAATCGAATAGCAGTTCCAGATTCAATTAAATCAATCATAATCGTACGGGAATTTGGGCAGCAAGAAGCGTTTTTTTAAGGTCTGGAATGGCTACTTCATGAAAATGGAAAATGCTGGCGGCCAACGCCGCATCCGCCGAGTTGGATGAAAAAAGCTCTGTAAAATGGCGCATATGTCCTGCTCCACCTGACGCTATTACAGGTATGGATGCTTTTTGGGAAATTTTTCGGGTGATTTCTAGAGCAAACCCCGCTTTTGTACCATCGTGATCCATCGACGTCAACAAGATCTCTCCCGCTCCCCGTTTTTCGACTTCTATCGCCCATGTTATGGCTTCCAATTCCGTTGGTTTGGTGCCTCCGTGCGAATGCACCATCCACCGCCCACCGGTTTGGCGAATGTCTATGGCGACCACCACACATTGACTTCCAAACTGCGCAGCGATTTCCCCAATAAGCTCAGGGTTTGCAATCGCTGCCGAGTTGAGAGCCACTTTGTCGGCTCCTGCGCCGAGCAACTCACGGGCATCGCTCACGCTGCGAACTCCGCCGCCAACGGTAAACGGAATGTTGATTACTTCGGCAATACGACGCACCAAATCAATCAAGGTGCCCCGCGTCTCCAACGTTGCCGAAATGTCCAAAAAAACCAATTCGTCCGCTCCTTGTTCGACGTATGCGCGAGCCAATTCCACCGGGTCACCCGCATCTCGGAGATCAACAAAATTGACCCCTTTCACGGTTCTTCCGTTTTTAATATCCAAGCACGGTATGATGCGTCGCGTTAGCATGCCCACAAAATAAGCCTATTTGACGATCTCTAATCTCCCTTCTTGTGAATCTTGATTACAAAGTTGAATAATACGCGATGCGGTCGCCTTTATTGATCGGTTCGTTTTTTGGTCGTAGAATGATAATCCATTCATTTCGATCCGTTATGTCTATTCGGTTTCCCACCCCACTAGTGTTGTCCATGCTGCTCTTCGCGGCTTGCTCAACGAGTCCAGCACCCCAGTCCGATATGTCACACCCTACCGACTCAGAAACGCCTTCCGACTTAGGCCATCCATTCTTCAATCGGCTCGTAGGTGATTGGGAAGGAACGGTAACAACGTGGTTGGAACCGGATAAGATTTACGACGAGTCCTCCATTCGTGGTTCGTTTGCACCCGCCATCAATGGTCGTTTTTTGCGCCATACGTACGACGGGTTCATGAAGGACAAACCTCGGAATGGCGAAGAATTATTCGCCTTTAATCCGATCACCAAAAAGTTCGAAATTACGTGGGTGGACAGTTTTCACATGAGCCAAGCCATCCTTTTCTCCGACGGCTCTGAAATCGAAAATGGATTCAGTGTTTTCGGAACATGGGATGCGGCAGAAGGCATTCCAAAATGGGGTTGGCGCACAGACTACGTTTTGAACAGAAATGATGAGCTGATCGTCACATCATATGTTGTTACTCCAGAAGGAGAAGAATCTAAAGGTGTGGAATTAATTTACCACAGGATCGTCCAATAGGCAGTGAGTTATCGTTTCATTTTAAAGGTTCGCATTATGCACCAGATTTATCGTTCAGGCAGCCGTTGGGCCGCTTTACTTGTGGTTTCCCTGATTGGGATTCAATCTATAGGAATTCAGTCCGCTACGGCGCAGGATCGTTTGAAAACCATGCCTGGTTACGACCAGTACGAGAAAATGGCGGGCGAATACCGAGGCGCATATGTTAGCGGCGGTGTGAACGCTACCTGGGCCGACGATAGCGGTTCTTTTGAGTATGCGTTTAATGGCAAGAACTATCGTTTTGATGTAAAGAAAAAAGCTGCTGTTGAGATTGAAGGTAGCGCGGACAATACTGAGGGTCGCGGACGATTTGGCGGACCTGAACGCGGACGCCAGTTTGACTCAGCCGATTCCCCAGATGGATCAATGAAAGCCTTTTACCGGGATCGCAATGTGTTTCTGAGTAAAGCTGATGGTTCGGATGAAAAAGCACTTACCTCAGACGGCAGCGAGGCAAACCGGATTAAAAACGGTACGGCTAGCTGGGTTTACGGGGAAGAATTGGGCCAAAACACCGCGATGTGGTGGTCTCCATCGGGGGCATATCTCGCTTATTATCGTTTTGATGAAAGCGGCGTTCCGGACTACTTCTTGCAATTGGATCAAACCAAATTGCAAAGTACCATCGATGTAGAAGCCTATCCAAAAGCGGGTGTATCGAACCCGGTTGTCGAGCTTTTTGTGTATGATGTCGCTACCGGAAAAACGACTTCTGTGGACATCCGCGATGGCAAGGCGTTCACCGACGACGTTGTCGGTCACTACGTTTATAACGTGGGATGGACTCCGGATGGCAAGGAGTTGTTGGTTAACCGAACGAACCGTTGGCAAAACATTCTAGAAGTCGCCGCTTGTAGCCCGGCTTCGGGTTCATGTCGCGTTGTTGTTCGGGATGAATGGCCAGCAAGTTGGGTGGATAACCGTCCGGCCATGCAGTTTTTGGAAGATGGAAATCGTTTTATATGGTCCTCAGAGCGAACGGGATGGGAAAACTACTACCTCTATGATATGAGCGGTACGTTGTTGTCTACCATAACACAACACCAATTTGAAGTCGGAGGTATTGTCCGAGTCGATGAAAAAGCAAAAACGTTGTGGTATATGGCTCGCTCGGGCGATAATCACATGAAAATGCAGCTTCACCGCATTGGTTTTGACGGAAACAAAGATGTTCGTTTGACCGATCCAAGTTTGAATCATTCGGTTCGCGTCTCACCTGACGGGAAGTACTTCTTGGATGTGGCCCAAACCCACAATCGGGCACCATTTACCACACTGTTTGATGCAAAAGGCAAAAAAGTGGCCGATGTTGCGCAAAGCGACTTGACGAAGTTCGACGAACTAGGACTTCAAAGTGTGGAGTTGTTCACCTACAAAGCGGCCGATGGTGTAACGGAACTCCACGGCATGTTGAATAAGCCATCGAATTTTGATCCGTCCAAGTCCTACCCGTTGTTAATCAGCGTGTATGCAGGGCCAAAAACCAATGGAGCTCGCGAAAACTTTAGCACGGGCAATCCCATGACAGAATATGGGTTCTTGGTTGCCAGTTTGGATTCCCGCAGTGCTGCTGGCCGTGGAAAACACTTCTTGGATGCGATCTATCAAAAATTGGGTGTGGTTGAAATCGATGACCAAGCCGAAGGCGTAAAAGAGTTGGCCAAACGCCCATACGTCGATGGTAAACGAGTAGGAATTTTTGGCACATCATACGGCGGATATGCCTCGGCGTTGGCTCTTTTACGTCATCCTGACGTATTTCAGGCTGCATCAGCCGCTTCCTCCGTAACGGACTGGCGTCATTACGACACTATTTATACCGAGCGGTATATGAGAACGCCCCAAGTAAATACCAAAGGGTATGACGAAGGATCGGCGATGAGCTACGTCGACAACTTAAAAGGTCGCCTCATGATCTACTACGGAACAGCCGATAACAACGTGCACCCTTCGCAGTCCATGGAACTCATTGCAGCCCTTCAAGCTGCGGGCAAAAGCTTTGATGTGCAGGTAGGCCCGGATCGCGGACACTCGGGCATCAATCCGCAGCGCATGATGGAATTCTTTATTGCCAATTTGGTGATCCATCCGATGGCAGGGCACTAATCCATTTGGCTTAATCGCTTCAGAGTGGGCTGGTTTTCGATAGAAAACCAGCCCACTTTTTTTATCCGAAAAGCGCCAGTGTCTCAGTCCTTGATTTCACCCAAAAAGAGTCAGCGTTTCGACGCCGCGTTCCATGTCTAGGAGCTTCTTTTTGCGGTGCAATCCACCGCCATACCCGGTTAGCGACCCGTCCGACCCGATAATTCGATGGCAGGGGATAATGATGGCGATGCGATGACGTTTTTCTTTTCCATTGGTCTTGCATTGGGGATAGCAGTGGCGACGACGCTGTACCAATCCGTTAAATCTGCTACTGCCAATCCGGTGGAAAGCATCCGCTCTTAAATACCAAGGTTAATATTCTATAATGAGTACAGAAGCAGCATTGAGAGATCGGAGTGGGTCCGTTTGTGAGTTGTGTGGTTCAGCGGAGGGTCTTGGTGTTTATGAAATACCGCCCGCTTCAAATGGGGGTCCAGATGAATGTGCCCTACTGTGCGGTACATGCCGAGGACAAGTTGAAACCCCCGAAACGGTCGACGTACATCACTGGAGATGCTTGAATGATAGCATGTGGAGCACGGTACCGGCTGTTCAGGTTATGGCGTGGCGCATGTTAACCCGATTACGAGCAGAAGGGTGGCCGCAGGAGCTTCTTGACATGCTCTACTTAGACGAAGAAACGAAAGTTTGGGCCAAATCAAATGGCGATGGCGAAAGTGATGACTTAAGCATTGTGCACCGAGACAGCAACGGCGTTTTGTTGGAAGCGGGGGACACCGTGACGTTGATTAAGGATTTGGATGTGAAAGGAGCTGGTTTCACCGCAAAAAGAGGGACTGCCGTTCGAGGCATTTCGTTAGTGAGCGACAACGCTGAGCATATTGAAGGAAAAGTCAGCGGTCAGCGCATTGTTCTACTGACTAAGTTCGTGAAGAAAACGAACTGATTGGGAGAGTGCTTTCTAACCACAATTCGCAAGCTGTTCGTTATTTGGGGATATTCCGACCTCCTGGATGTGTTTTCAAACTAAGTTCACCGAAATGGGCTACACGCTGAAGGAGGGTGAAATACCTTATTTAGATTGATTCTAAATAAGGAACTTGTGGGTTCATTTCTCGCCACATCGCCAATAACATGAATAGCTTTAAATACTTCTTATTGAGTCTTTCGCTCAGTCTTTTAGCCGTACCGGCTCTTGCGCAGGAACAGAGAGCCACGCTGGGAGGCTACGGGGAGTTGCACTACAACGACGTTACAAACAACGACGACGGCGAAAACCCGGCTGGGCAACTCGACTTCCACCGCTTCGTTCTTTTCGTTGGCTACGCATTCAACGACTGGGTCACGTTTCATTCGGAAATTGAAGTGGAGCACACGCTGATTGAAGCCGGAGAGGAAGATGGCGGCGAGGTGGCTCTTGAACAGGCCTACGTGGATTTGAAATATTATCCAACATTCGGCGTACGGGCAGGACTTCTGTTAATCCCGGTTGGAATTATTAATCCCGTTCACGAGCCGCCGACATTCAACGGGGTAGAGCGTCCTAACGTGGAGAAGGTTCTCATTCCCTCAACCTGGCGCGAGTCCGGATTGGGCATATACGGACGGCTGGCCGACCGGCTCAATTACGAGGCGTACGTGATGGCCGGGCTTTCCGCCGATGGGTTCAGTGGCAAAAACGGAATTCGAGGCGCTCGCCAAAGCGGTTACCGTTCGTCGACCGACAACTTGGCCTTTACTGGGAGGCTTTCGTTCCAGGTGGATCTCAATCTATCGATTGCCGCGTCGTTTTATTCCTCGTCCCTGTCGTCCAACAAAACGGTAGTTGATGCAGACTTAAGTGGTGTCCGATTCAATTTATTGGAAGCAAACATCCGCTACCAAAAAAACGGACTGGAAGCTCGGGGGCTGGTTGTTTATTCCACCGTCTCCGAGGTGGAAAAGCTTAACGCTGTCTTCGACAACGCAGCCGGAGCGAGCCAGTTTGGGGGCTATGTGGAACTGGGATACGACGTACTGGGTCTGATTAATCCGGAAACGGAGATGCAGCTTACCGTCTTTGGGCGATATGAAGCGTACGATACACAGGCCACAACAACTGGCTTTTCGGCCAACGACGCATACGCAAGGCAGGAGACAACGCTGGGGCTAACACACCGACCTACACCACAGGTAGCCATAAAAGCAGATTACCAATGGCTCTACACAAGAGAGTCCCACAACTTTCGCCAGTTCAATCTTGGTGTCGGATATAACTTTTAGAAGCTATGGCCAAGATTCTAAAGAGGTGCTACCTGCTCAGCATTTTTGCCTTGTGGCCCGTAGTTGCTATTTCGCAGGTGGCCCCGTCTGATGTGGGGATAAGCTTGATTCAGGCGTCGGAACGGGCGGTGCTGGGTACTAAAAACGAAGTGATTTGGACCAGCATACCACTCGGACCACGCCTCAAAAAGAGTCTGGAACCGAGTCTGAAACGCCGCCGGCCCCTACCCGACAGCCTGTATATTGGCCGAGTTAACTCGCCCGATGGCTGGCGTTATCTCATCCCGGACGAAGCTCCAAGCCGTACAGAAACGTTTTCCTTTATCCTCTACCTCGACGTTTCCGGGGCAATCATCGATGTGGATGTACTGCAGTACCGCGAAAATTATGGTAATGAAATCGATTATCCGATCTTTCGAAAACAGTTTCGGGGTCGTAAAAAGCCCGAAGATATCCTCTTTCGCCGGTCGATCCAGAATATTTCTGGGGCAACCATCTCAGCCCGGTCTATCACGTATGCGGTTCACGATCTGCTAATTCTTGTGGATGCCGTTGGACTGAACCACGAGGAAAAGCCATGAAGCCAATGTCATTACTCCATACGTGGCCTCTCGCTTACCGGGTTCTGATTGCCGTTTTTGTCGGCGTAACCCTGGTTGGTGTCGTGTTCGGGGCGGTCTTCATCGAAGCGACAACACATTTGACGCCGACAGGGGTCACCGCTCAGTACCGGGGCCTCGACGAGGAAGCGATGGAATCCGTTCCTGAGATGAAATTTCCCAAAACCACAGCTGAAATGCTCATGACGACTCACAATCACATTCTGGGGTTGTCGGTGTTATTTCTGATTTACGGCTTTCTTTACCTGCACACGGTGCCGATGAGCCGCCGTCGATTGATCATCGCGGTGGAACCCTTGATTGGCCTTGTGACGACATTTGGGGGGCTCTGGATCGTTCGATTTCTATGGCCCCCATTTGTTTACGTTGTCATCCTAAGTGGGGCATTGATGCTTGGAACAACGGCCTGGATGGGCTTTCGAATCCTTGTGGTTTGTGCGCGTTGGGGTCTCGAAAAAGAAGGTGAAACGCGCACATGAGAAACCAACCCAAACCTACCAACCTATCCCGACGTCGTTTCAGCCGAATGATGGCATTAGGTGGTGTGGGGCTTACAACGCCTGGCGTATCGGCGTGGTACGACCGGGGTGCGGCGCTCGTTCACGTCCGGCGGCATTCCTTTTTGATGGGGTCGGTGGCAACATTCGATGTGGTGGCGCCGACAGAGCGCGATGGCTTCGAAGCGATAAACCGGGCCGTACGCGTATTCCATAAGGTCGAATCTCTGCTGTCGATGTATCGCGAGGACAGCGAAATAGCCGTGCTGGAACGGCATGCGGGTCGCGACCTGGTGCCGATCTCAGAGGATACCGAAATTGTGTTGCGGTTTGCTCTTGAGATGTCGCGCCAGACGGAGGGGCGCTTCGACGTTACCATAGAGCCGCTCATGCGGCGTTGGGGTTTCCGCGAGGACCCCGATATTCCCGTCCCGCGGCCAACGGAGGCGGAACTGCGAGCTATCCAGGACAGCATCGGCTTCAAGCACCTTCATTTGGAATCCGGGTTTGCTGCCCTCGCCCGACCTGGCATGGCCCTTGACCTGGGCGGAATCGCTGGTGGCTACGCGCTGGACCAGGCCATAGAAGTCCTTCGAAGCTCTGAAATAGCTGCCGCCCTCATTAATTTCAGCGGAGATGTGCACAGCTTCGGTTCTATGGCCACGGGAGTTCCGTGGAAGGTGCATCTTTTGAATCCTGTCACGGGCCGCCCCAAAAGTGAGCCGATCAACCTTGAAGGCCAAGCCCTGAGTACGAGTGGGGCGTACGAAAATCGCCGTCACGACGCTGCAGGGGCCTCCTGGGGTCATCTGCTGTTGCCCAGTGCATCGCAGCCGCTGGAGCCTTTTGGGTCTGTGACGGTTCTTCATCCTTCTGCCATGATGGCCGACGCCTGGTCCACGGCTGTTTTCGTCGGCTCGCGCATTCCGGAGCCTCAGCTTACGACTACCTCCGTTCTGCGTTTATTGTAATTCCACGAATTAGACGGTACATCGTACGTTCTTTCAAATACACCATTCAGGCTGAACCGGCGACTTGTCGGTTTTAGGGAATTTGGTGCGCGAAGATGTTGAACAGTAGTGTTGAGCTACCATGTTGAACGGAAATCGAACTACCAAAGCTGTACCGGCAACTGTAAATGACGATCTTTTTAGAATTAGGATGACTGCGTCACGGCTTTCCATAGCTGGAAGCCTATAAATCGGAGTAGGAATAGGAGTGGATCAAACAATCCAATCGTGATGGGCCAGGATACCTAACTGAATGTGTGTCATCCTTCCACCTCCGGGATCAGAGGTTCGGGACGCCTATTCAAGGATTCTGTCTACGAAGTCCACCAGAAAGCCTTGTATTGTCGCCTGTTCCTCACAATTGAGGCACTGGTTTTTTTATGTATCGATACTTTATATGGCTCGCGTTCGGAATTCTGCAAACCGCGGTTGTGTGGGCTCAGGTTGCACCGGACACGGCGCATTGGGTGGAACGATAGAGCTTCAAAGTATTCAGCCGACGGAACAAGCATTCTTCAGAGGAAATATCGTCGCAGGCGCGTATAGAAGGCGACAAGGGAGCGGGGCCATGGTGCCAGGTAGTTTTGAACTACCTCTCGTAGCTCAAAATATGGCCATTAGTGGACGCTACGATACGGTAATCTGCCTGGGAGTAGTTATCCGCGGCGCGACACCACATTTTGAATTGATTACTGGCGAGGTCGCCAAGGGAATATCCCAAGCAGGCATGAAAAGTGGCGTTCCGGTCACATTTGGAGTTGTTACGTGCGATACGATTGAGCAAGCCATCGAGCGGTCAGGCAGCAAAGTCGGGAATAAGGGTGTGGAGGCGGCTTTAGGTGCTATAGAAATGGCCAATTTATTACGTCAGATTGATAACGTATAGATCAATTATCCATCGCCTTCAAAAGTCCGTCAATCAATTTCGGTGATTTGGTATGTGTCCTGCGGAGGAGGAGGGGATTACTCTCGGCTGCGCCTCGAGTGCATCCCCGAGTGGAGGGGCCTACAAATCAAAAGAATGGGCTCCCCACGCGCGGAGCGCGTGGGGCTTACGTCGGGATTTTGTCGCGCTGCGCGCTCCAACATCCCCAATTGAGGGTCCTACAAATCAATAAGATGGCCCCGCACGCGCTCCGCGCGTTGGGGCTTTTTTGTTGGCCTTCGTTTCAAACAAGTTTGACTCGGCCAACAAAAAAGCCCCGTCCACTTTACGTGGACGGGGCCAATCTTGCTTTGCGGAGGAGGAGGGATTCGAACCCTCGGTACCCTATAAAAGGTACGCAGGTTTAGCAAACCTGTGGTTTCAGCCACTCACCCACCCCTCCAGGTAGGCACTGA
>Ga0222714_10001579_pt1 | contig 25563 bp, 25 predicted proteins | sample C33_3DmetaG_FD_165048 | JGI IMG/M metagenome (GOLD analysis project Ga0222714, IMG submission 165048) | Estuarine water microbial communities from San Francisco Bay, California, United States - C33_3D | ecosystem: Environmental > Aquatic > Marine > Unclassified | place: USA: California...
TTCTCAGCGTTATGCTGATACAAATCTTTTAAACAAAACTATTCCTCTTCCTGAACTACGTCGACAGGATACAAAGAATCGTCAAAACAGTATCGATGATATTCCAGATTATTTGAGACTGACTTTGACCGAAGATATCCGTGTTCATTTTGAGCACTCCCTACGCCTCTACAATCGTCTTCTGGACAAGGGAGTGGCAAAGGAGTGTGCAAGGTTTGTATTGCCTCTAGCAACGCCTACAAGACTCTATATGACTGGCTCTGTGCGTTCTTGGATCCACTACATTGATTTGCGTTCAGCGCACGGTACACAGAAGGAACACATGGAGATTGCTGAACTGGTACGTTGCATTTTTACTTGTCAGTTCCCTGCAGTATCTGAAGCACTTGGTTGGACTCGTGATGGTTGTTCTGAATGTGTAGATGCTCCTTCCATCATTATTGAATAAATATCCTTACATACAATGGAGGACTAATATTGGCAACGTATCCTGTTATTAATAAATCAACTGGAGAACAAAAAGAAATAGTTCTCAGTGTTCATGATTGGGATCAGTGGAAACAAGATAATCCTGATTGGGATAGGGATTGGTCTGACCCGAGCACCTGCCCTTCTTCTGGAGAACTAGGAGAGGTGTACGATAGACTTAAAAAATCCCACCCAGGATGGAATGATGTTTTACACAAAGCATCAAAAGTTCCAGGATCCACCGTAAAACCAGTCTAAACACATGGCAAGAAAAAGAAGAACAACTGATCAACCAATTGGCGTTGGTATGACTGCAAAGCAGATGAAGAGAAAGAAGCCAATTAATTTGGATGTGATGAGAGACATTGAACCTCTCACAGACAATCAAAAGGCACTCTTTGAATCATACGAAAAGAACCAGAACATCGTTGCTTATGGATGTGCTGGAACAGGTAAAACATTCATCACTCTTTATAATGCATTGCAAGATGTGCTTGATGAAAGATCGCCATACGAAAAGATTTACATTGTAAGGTCTCTTGTAGCAACCAGAGAAATTGGTTTCTTACCTGGCGATCATGAAGATAAGTCCTCACTTTACCAGATTCCATATAAGAATATGGTGAAGTATATGTTTGAGATGCCAGACGAAGCTTCTTTTGAAATGCTTTATGGCAATCTAAAAACCCAAGGAACAATTAGTTTCTGGAGCACATCATTCATTCGTGGTACTACTCTTGACAATGCAATTGTGATCGTGGATGAGTTCCAAAACTTGAATTATCATGAACTTGATAGTATAATTACTCGTATAGGTGAAAACAGTAAGATCATGTTCTGCGGTGACGCAACACAATCTGACTTAGTTAAATCTGCCGAGAAGAATGGTATTGCAGACTTCATGAAAGTTCTTCGTATCATGCCTTCAATTGATATTATTGAATTTGGAGTAGAGGATATTGTCCGCTCTGGATTGGTGAAAGAATATATTCTTGCGAAAATGGAACTTAATTTATGACCTTTATTCATCATAATTACTTAGGTGATGTTGAATTAGAAAAGAAAGAACAAAATGGCATCCGTCTCTACAATCTTCCTAGTGGAGACTGGGTGCCTTCTATCACATCAGTTACTTCTTTCTACAATCGTCAAATCTTTGCAAAATGGCGTGAGCGTGTTGGTCTAGAAGAAGCAAACCGCATCACAAAAAAAGCAACAGCAAGAGGAACTGACTTTCACCAAGTCTGTCAGGACTACCTTGAAAATAAAGAACTAAACTGGGATGATTACCAACCCCTGACAAAGTTTATGTTTTATCATATCAAACCAGAACTTGATAAGATAAATAATATTCATGCAATTGAGAGAACCCTTTATTCTGAATATCTTGGTCTCGCTGGAAGAGTAGATTGCATTGCCGAATACGAAGGTGAACTTGCGGTCATTGACTTTAAAACATCAACAAAGATCAAACCTGAAAAATGGATTGAAAATTACTTTGTTCAAGAAATGTTTTATGCTTCTGCATATTATGAGATGACCGAAATTCCTATCAAAAAGTTAATTACTTTAATGGTTACTCCTGAGGGAGAAGTCAAAGTATTTGACAAAAGGAACAAAGGAGACTATATTAAGTTATTAGTTCGCTACATTAAAGAATTTGTACATCACAATATTGGGTCAGATGGAGAATGAATTAGAGAAAGCACTAGAAAATAAGTTCTTTTGTCCATCAACATTTGCAAAAGAAATTGAAAGTCTTGTTCACACAAACGATGACATGAACTATATTGATGCGATCATTCATTTTTGTGAATTGAATAACATCGATGTTGAATCTGTGCCTAAACTAATTTCAAAACCACTGAAAGAAAAACTAAAATATGAAGCAATGGAACTTAATTTTCTAAAGAGGAGCTCCAGAGCAAAACTACCCCTTTGATGAATGATGCCAGTTGATGCCTATCGTTGTTATCTGTCTTTGAAAAATCACTTCACCAAAGACAGTTATGATTACCACAAATACTGTGGTAAAAGTCGCGCTACAGTTCAATCTTTTTATAAACGTAAAGATCGCTTCTGGTTTGAAAAAGTTTCTAGGCAAAAAACAGATCAAGAAATAGTAGAGTTTTTTGTTTCCAATTTCATTAGTTGTACTGATCCAAGTAAATTGTGGATCGGTGAAATGATGAGAGAGGGTGATGATAGGTATGAGCAATGGAAGAAAAGGAATCAATCATTGTCATACGTTTTCAAGGAAGAATCTGAAAAGTTATTTGAAAATAAAAAACTTGAAGAGGTATTTGATTGTAAAAAAGGTCATCCGCCTATTCTTAAAAATTTCCTGAGCGGGAATATTAGTATAGAAACCCTAGTCATATACGATAGAATTTTCCTGTTCGGGAATAAATTTGATAAGAGACTCAAAGACCCAGTGTGGGAAACCGTCAGTATGAAAATGAAAAAATATTCTCCGTTTCTAAATATTGATGTACTCCGTTATCGTAAAATTTTGAAGGAAATTATTTTGGGGGACTCATGAGTTTTTTTAATTCTGAAGTTGTCCGTGCAGAGATGACTGAAATTAGCGAACTACAAGAAGAAGTTTACCAAAACGTCTTCAAGTTTCCTACAATGAGTAGGGAAGAAAAGTTATATCATGTCAGTGTTCTCGAAAAACTTCTTGATAAACAAAAAATTCTGTATACCAGATTGAGTTTATCTGATGATCCTGAAGCAATTAAAATGAAAGAACGAATTGCAGAATCAGCATCTATGATGGGTCTTCCATCTGGTGTTGATATGAATGTCATTTTCTCAAACATGTCCAAAATGCTTGAGGTGATGAAGGAACAGATTGACAAGACAGGTTCAGACCTGTAGAATAACTGAGTACACAAAAGCCAAATCCGTACAAATCCGAGGTAATCTAATGTCTTTTAAAGATCTCAAAAAGCAATCTTCTCTTGGTTCTCTTACCGCTAAACTAGTCAAAGAGGTTGAGAAGATGAGTACAACTTCTGGAGGTGCTGATGAGCGTCTCTGGAAACCTGAAATGGACAAGACTGGTAATGGTTTTGCAGTTGTCCGTTTCCTACCTGCACCAGAAGGTGAGGAACTCCCTTGGGCAAAGATGTATTCCCATGCGTTCCAAGGTCCTGGTGGTTGGTATATTGAGAACTCATTGACCACAGTTGGTCAAAAAGATCCTGTCTCCGAGTACAACCGTGAACTCTGGAACAGTGGTCATGATACTGATAAGGATACTGTCCGCAAGCAGAAGCGTAAACTGTCCTATTACAGCAACATTTATGTTGTAAAAGATCCTGCTAATCCTGCAAACGAAGGTAAAGTCTTCCTGTTCAAATACGGCAAGAAGATCTTTGACAAGATCATGGAAGCAATGCAACCTGAGTTTGAGGATGAAACTCCTATCAATCCTTTTGACTTCTGGCAGGGTGCTAATTTCAAAATCAAAATCGTAAAGAAAGATGGTTATTGGAATTACGACAAGTCAGAATTTGGAACAGTTGAACCACTACTGGATGATGACGATGCTTTGGAAGCCCTCTGGAAGAAAGAGTATTCGTTGACTGCAATTACTGCTCCAGATCAATTCAAGTCTTATGAGGAACTTGATAAGCGACTCAAGTATGTTCTTGGACAGAAAGGTTCTACTCGCTCTACCTTTGTAGAAGAGGAAACCGAGTATGATAACTATTCCGAAAACAGTGTTGAAAGTACTGTTACAAAAGAACTGGAAGAGTCTTATGCTCGTGCCAAGTCTCCCTCACTCCCTGTTGTCAACAAGGAATCTGATGAAGATGAAGAAGATGCACTTGCATACTTCCAACGTCTTGCTGAAGAGTGATTATTGATAGAGTCTGATATTATCAGTTCTTCTTACGGTTCTACTTACATAGGAAGTAGAACCTTTTTTGTATGCCATAATATCTTCAATGTCATCTAGAATAATATTGAGATATTCATTTCTAAGAACGAATATATTTCTTTTATCAGTCTCTTTCTCTTCTTCATAAGCAAAGTTAGTTACTTCTCTTACAATATCTCTTCTCTCAACATACTCTCTCAAGAAAGGATCATAGTAACTAGCGGTGTAATCTGATGGAACATACAGTCCTTTAGGAATCATAATTTGTCCTTCAGAATTTTTCACTTCTAATGTTTCATAATGATGTGTCTGCAAGAATGCTTCTTCTGTTCCGTATCTTTCTAGAAGAAAATTATAAAAAGTTTGTTGAGTCATCGGCCATTCTGATTGCACGTTAATAATGTTATTTGCAATTAAGATTAACCAATCAAGTGTTTCATCTCCATATTGTTCGTATGCAACATTATCAGGTCTATCATCTCCCTTGATTTGATATCTTGTGAAGAAAATTAAATTTGAGAAAATGTCTTCACGAATTGTTGCTCTCTTGAATAGATTTTTTAATCTCACATAGTCAGATATGCGAGCATCATTCTCTCTACTTGGATATTCAATTTCTGGTAGTTGTCTGAAATAAGCTGGCATTTTAGTAACCTATGTCGTCGTCTGAATTGATTTCTCTATAATCCGCTGCATAAACAGGTTCAATCTCGTTAAATCTCAATGTCATTTGATAGCAAGTCATTGGATAACCCTTTTGCTCATCATCAAACGTCATGTAAGAACCGTCTGGTGTGTAATCAACATCACAACCAATTAAGGCACAAGTTTTAATTCTAGGTAATGATTTATGAGCACTATTATCATTTCCAGATTGAAACTGAATATTGAAAACATTGGGAGATTTTAAGAAAATATCTTGATCAGTTGTTTGAACTGCCATTCCCTCTTTGAAAAATCTTATAATTCTTTTTACTTGCTCAGCCTCTAAACTACTTCTTGGTGCCATTCTAAAACTAAATGTAAATGGTCTTAGTGATGGTCCATTGAATAGAAGTTCTACGTTTGGATTAGCAACAACTCCACCAACTCTTGATAATAAACCTTGAGCACCTGCTGCTTCTTGTGCAAGATATAATTGCAGAGCATCCCTATTTGCAGATGTTTTTGCAAAATCTTTAAGATTTTTCATTGCGTCTCCTGCTAGTTTTGATAGCATTTGAGACACATCGCCTTCAGATCTCATACCTTTCAATGCAAGAGATGCGAGCATAGACTGCATTGGAGTCATTGTTGCACTACTCCAGTCTGCACTATTTGAATCACTTATTTGATTTGGGACAGCTAAGTAAACTTCACCTAAAGGTGTTCCAGTTGTCCTTCTACTAAATCCACCTAAAGATGTAGAGGCACTAGGTGTTAAGTTTCTAGTTCCTGCAGTTCTCATTTCAAATTTAATTCTATCCTGCTTAGTTGTAGCTAAACTTTGTGGATAGTATGATGTTGGATAACTATTTCTTGCTACATTATTTCTTCCACCATTTTGTGACCGGTTTGTTTGGGGTATTGATCCTAGAATAGCTGATCCAGAGGCAGTCCCTTGAGTAACTGCTTGTTGCGTGGTTCTAAGTTGAGCATTGTTTATTTGAGTACGAAAGTCATTTTCAACTCTGCTTCTTGTTCCTGCAGTAGTTCCTGTTGACTCCAAAACAGTCGTTTGATCTGTTGTGCTGTTATATTGAACCATTCTGCCAGAAGATGGGTGATACCACACTGTTACAGCAGGATCACTTGCTACTCCTCTACCTCTTAGTCCTTCCCAATCATTTAAAGTACTACTTGGTACTCCATAGTTTGGATCTCTTGGATCAAATGACATTCTACCGGATAGTTTTTATCTATTTATTATGAACTTTGAATAATTTATACCTTTCATAAACTCAATCTCATCTTTATAAATCACATGCAACTTGCCTGGTATTTCTTCCCAAGTATAATTTCTGATACATTGACTTGGGTTGACATCTTGCCAGTGAAAGTTTAGACCACGAAATCCCCATCTGAATATTTCTAAAACAGCAACTAGTGGGTGTTGATCGTAAGTTATGTTTGGTGTTTTTGCATTAAAAATATATGTGTAATAATTTCCAACATCAGGTACTACTTCACTTTCTTTAAGAACATCCATAAGTTCTATCATAATTTCTTCAGGATCTGTTAGACCACGAATTGCTCTTTGGATAATACTTGATCTAGAACCACCAACTCTTTTTTCAGGTTCTTCATCAAATCCCTGTTTAATTAACCAACTAGAACTTTCGTTTTCCTGCATCACTTAATTCCTAATTCTTTTTCTGTGATGACCTTAAATTCTAATAATCTATCTGCACACCATTCTTGAGCTGCTTTCCACTTTGCTTGATTCACAGCATAAGTTTGTGCTTCGTATAAAAATGATTTGGTTATTCTTGACTTCTTTTTGGGTGGAACTGTTTGTCTCTGTGGTTTTACTTCAATCACGTAAGTTTTGATTTTTCCAGTTTGCTCTTTAACCTTGATGATAAAGTCTGGATAGTATCTGTGAACACGATTATCCACAGGAGACACGTAGGGAATAAAAAATTCTTCACTACCCCACTCAATTATATTTTCATTCAAATCGCACCAATAACAAAACCTTCTCTCCCAACTACTTCTACAGATAATATTGTTTGGATCGCCCTTATATTTCTTTGGGAAAGACGGTTTGTATTTACTTTTGAGACTTTCTGCCATACATAATATATAAGGTAAAAATTATTTATAGATGCCTGCCCCAGTCAGAAAAGCAGTTGCAGATATTAAATCTCAACTCTTCAATCCAGCTCTCACATCACATTTTCAATGTTATTTTCAACCACCACAACCGGTGATTGACTGGATAAACCAACAGAGTTCTGTTGGGTATGGTCTTCCCTATGACAATCGCAATGATGAATTTATTTCCATTGCGTGTATGGAAGCATCACTTCCAGGTTCTAACTTGATGACTCATGAACAAACAAACGATTTTCATGGCATAACTGAGAGACATGCTTATAGAAGAGATTATGGAACTGGTGCAGACTTCACTTTTATGGTTGATAATAACCACAATATAATTTTCTTTTTTGAGAATTGGATTAGGTATATTGTGAATGAAAGACATGGTGGCACTCAAGACTACCCTGATATGTACAATTATACGAATGGATATAGCAGAGTAAATTATCCTAACAACTATAAAGCTCCTTACGGTCTGTATATTAGTAAGTTTGAAAGAGATTATGAGGGTAGTTTAGGTATTACATATCAATTTTTGAATGCATATCCAACTTCAATTACATCAATGCCGATTTCTTATGAGTCTTCACAGTTATTAAAGTGTACAGTTACCTTTACTTACACAAGGTATATTGCAGCTCCTTCATCTCCACCAAATGTTCAACCTGCACAAAATACTGCAATACCTTTACCAGTTATCAATTATACTGGTGGAGCAAGAAGACAGGATTTAGACATCTGGGCACTTCAGAATCAATCAATGATTAGGAGTGTGGGAACCGCAGATCAAAGAGCACTTCTTCGTGATGTTCAATCATTTTATGGTGGAAATTCTGGAGCTCAGCAGAACTTACAGAGACTTACAAATCAGGGTGGATACACTGCAGGAACTAACGGTGCATTCAGTGGACAGGCATTACCTGGAACTAATTTAAACTTTGCAACTCTAAGTCAACCAGTTGGTAATGCTCCAACCAATCCCCTTCTTGGAAATTGACTAATAAATAATGATATTGAATTGTATAGGAGATTATGCCTTTACCAAAGATTTCTACACCAACATATGAGTTGGAATTGCCATCAACTGGACAGACAATTTATTTTAGACCGTTTCTAGTCAAAGAAGAAAAATTACTAGTTCTTGCATTAGAGACAGAGGATATTAAGCAAATTACTACAGCAATTAAAACAGTAATTAAGAGCTGTATTCAAACAAAGGGTATCAAAGTAGAATCTTTACCAACTTTTGATATTGAATATTTGTTTCTTAACATTCGCGGAAAGTCTGTCGGAGAAGATATTGAAGTTAATTTAATTTGCCCTGATGATGGGGAAACTTCTATTCCTACTAAAATTCTGATTGATGACATTAAAGTTCAGAAGAGTGATGATCATACTACTGAGATCAAAGTAGATGATTCTATTACTATGAAAATGAAATATCCTTCACTTGATCAGTTTATTAAGAGTAACTTTGATTTTTCAGAGGACTCAACAATGGATCAATCATTTGATCTAGTTGCTTCTTGCGTTGAAACAATTTATACGGAAGAAGAAACGTGGTCTACTGCAGATGTTTCCAAAAAAGAACTTATTGAATTTTTGGAACAGATGAATACTCAACAGTTTAAAGAAATTGAAAAGTTCTTTGAAACTATGCCAAAACTTTCTCACGAAGTTCAAATTAAAAATCCAGTAACTGGTGTTGAAAGTACAGTCAAATTGGAGGGACTGGCAAATTTTTTCGCATAGCAATGATGTATATGAATCTTTCAACTTATTTTGAGTTGAATTTTTCCTTGATGCAGTATCATAAATATTCATTGACAGAGATTGAAAATTGGATGCCTTGGGAAAGGGAAGTCTATGTTGCTATGTTACAGAATTACCTAGAGGAAGAAAGGTTAAAGCAACAAAATGGCTCCTAAAAATATCAATGACATCTTGAATTCAATGGGGGCAGGAGGTAATACTTCTGCCCTCACTCCTTATTCTGGAGGTAGAGGAGATACCAGGCTAGTAAATGAAACAATTGATGAAAGAATATTAAGATTACTGGGTCTTGATGACGTATTTGATATTGACTACGGAACTTATAAAACTCTTTTGAGAGAAAGACTTGCTGCGGCAAGAATGAGTAAATCAAAAATTCCAGCAGAAGAAGATGAATTACTGAGAAATGAGTTTAAAAGAATAAGAGGAAAAGAAGGAAGATTTAAAGTTAAGAAGAAAAAGATTACTGCATCAAGTGCAGGTCTTGGCAGATCTTCAAGTGCTATTGTAAAGAGATCAAAGATTTCTGCTTTACCCGCATCTTTGAAAGTTCGTCCAGATGCAGGTGGAGAACAGCAATCTGGTATTCTTGAGAATTTAAAAACAATAAATCAGACGTTAGACAAACTTTTAAAAAACGTCATTAATCAAGGTCAGAGTGATCGTAAAAGAAGAGAAAAAGATAGAGTTGATAGTGAAAGACGTAAGGCACAAGAAAGAGAATCTGGACTTGAAAAACCACTACAGGTTGCAAAGTCATTAGTCAAGAAAGTAGTAGCACCTTTTCAAGGTATTCTTGATAGAGTTTTTAGATTTCTTGGATTTACTTTCCTTGGATGGTTAATTGGAAAGTATGAAGAAATACAAAATTGGTTCTCTTCAAATCAAGATAAGATTACTGTAGTAAGCAGATTCTTAAAAGACTGGGGACCTGCATTACTTGGAGCATTTGTTTTATTTGCTACTCCTTTTGGTGCATTTGTTCGTGGAACTTTGAAGATGTTGAGGTTCTTTATACCTCAGATCGTAAGGTTGATTGCAGCAAACCCCATGCTTGCTGGACTCACTCTAGCGACTATTGGTGGAATAGCAAAGATAAAAGAATCTGAAAGGATGAAACCCTTGGTTGAAAAAGACCAAGCAGAAATAAATAAAACCTTAGAAAGTAAAGATGCTCCATGGTATGAAAAGTTAGGTGCAGGATTCGCAAACCAAAGTTTAAATGCTCCTGGAGGACCAAAAAATCCAACTGGATTGCCAATGCCAGGAAGTATGTTCTCTCGTGGTGGATCCATATTTGGATTTAAAAATGGTGCGGGTCTATTCTCTGGTCTTGTCGGTGGTAACAGTGGAATTCCTGTAACTGGATTTGGACAAGATACCCAGGCATTTCCTATTGAGGGTGGCGGAACTGCTGTACTGAAACCAGGCGAAGTTGTAATGAACACTTCTGCCGTAAACGCTATTGGTGCAGATAGATTGTTGGGATGGAACAGGCAGTTTGGTGGTCCAAATGCAAACAAACCAGTAAACTTTACATACAACGGTGGTGGTGTTGTTGGTATGCAGGGTGGTGGTATCCTTGGAGCACTTGGAAATCTTATCACTCAAAAAACTAAAGGATTGGGATTTGGTGGCGTAAGAGCTGGATTCACTGGAATGGGTCCCAAGGGATATAAGTCAATTAGTTCTGGTGAAGGTTATAAACTACCAACACAAAAATCATTATTTGGTAAAGGTTCTCGTCCTGTTCTTGGGCGTGGTGCTTATAATGCACCAACAATGAGAGGTGCCGGTAGATATAAGAAACCTGGTGGAGGAATTATTAAATCAATTGTTCCCAAAGGTGCAGTTGGAAGTTCTCTAGTGGATATATTTGAACCCCAATCAAGAGTTAGACCTCAAACTTTTGATAAAGGAAGAGAACTTGCAAACAGATTAATGAGTGGAAAGTATGCAAACAGTCCTCTTGCAAATCAACTTCGCCAACAATTGATGTCGGGACAAGCAGTTAGCACAATGTCAAAGGTTTCGGGATTAGGCAGAGGCGCAGCTGCTTTGAAACTTTTGGGTGATTTGGGTAAATTTGGTAGTAAGTTTACTCGCATTCCTCTTCTGATGGATATGTTGTTCCCCGATCCAACATCGGCATATGATCAAGTTACTGGACCGAATGCGTATTATAATGCACCTGGATATACTGGACCAAGACCATCTGGTTATCAAAAAGGTGGTGTTGTTCCAACTTTTGGTGGAAAACGAGGTGCTGATAATCTTTTAATACCACCAATGTTTTTACAACCTGGTGAACGTTTAGCAGTTCTTACAAAGAGATCTGTTGAACTTGGTTCTGTTGATGCTGTTAATAAAACTCTTGCAGAGTTAGACCCAAATTCTAGACCAGCAAAATCTCAAAACTTAAAGAGAGATGTTGGACCAAAAGTTACTTTCATTAATCTACCAACAGAAACTGTTTCTGCACAACCAAAAGGTGGTGGAGTTAATCCAGGAAAACCTCAACTACCTGAGTTTAGCGTCATTATGGATCATCCGAAGAGGATGGAAGTTGCAGCATCCCTAGGAATAGCAGATTTGGTGTAGTATCATGGCAGTTAACACTCAGAAGTTATTACCAGGATCAGCAGGCGGAGCACTTGCTATTAGGTACTCTAAAAAAACAATTGCTGCCCCAGCAGATAAAACAAAGGGAGGTTCTTTATCTAAAGAGATTCTCCAGATGAAGACTAAAATTATTAGACTTCAGGGAGAATTTGCAAAGAACACAAAGGCAAGTCAAAAAGCAGAAGAAACTAACCGCAAGAAATCGGAAAAAGAAAAATCTTCTAAAAGAGAAAAGAAGTTTGAGCAGAGGGGTGGGATCAAAGGAGTTGATCTTCCAAACGTAATTAGTAAATTGCCTGGTGGAAGTATTGTTGATACTATTAAAAGATTCCTTGGATTTACTCTACTTGGTTGGTTAGTTGGAAAGTATGATAAGTTGATGCCTCAACTTGAGAAGTTTATATCGGTTGCAAAACCAGTCTTTGATGGTATTGTTTCATTCACTGGATCTCTCTTTAAAGGAGTGTATGGTTTTGTTGAAGCGGGATATAAAGCATATGATAAAGTTAGTGCAACCATAAAACAAATCGGTGGAGAAAATGCGGAGAAAACATTTAATGATTTCTCAAGTCATCTAAACAAACTGTTGAACGGAACTTTATTAATGTCTATGCTCATTGCGAGCACTGCACCTGGGAGACCTGGGAGAATGCCTGGTGGAAAACCTGGTCCTGGTGGCGGATATTCTAAACCAAATCAAAGACTTCAAAGTTATCTTGGTAGAAATGATCAAACTAAACTAATTGAAAGAAGATATGGTAATGATGCTGCAAGGATGTATGAAGCAAGAAGAAATCAAGGTGCAAGTCAGAAGAGATCACTTGCTGATGTGAGAAAAAGATTTGAACCTTCCACAAATCCTTCAAGTTCTCTTGCAGATATTAAAGGTAGTAGAGTTTTTAATAGAGGTTTAGCAAAGGCACCACAAAGAGCAGCAACTAAAATGTTTGGTAAAGCTGCTGGAAAAACTGTATCAAAACTTGGTGGAAGAATTCCTATCGTTGGACCACTAATTGATTTTGGTATCCGAACATTAATTTATAAAGAACCTCTTGGTAAAGCAGCTGCTGGTGCAGTTGGCATGGGAGTCGGTCAGGCACTTGGTGGATGGTTGGGTGGAGCAATTGGTGGTATTATTGGATCTGTTGTTCCTATTATTGGAACAATGTTGGTTGGCGCTGCGGGTGCAACTGTTGGATCTCTTATTGGTGGTGTGATTGGTGATCTGCTTGGTGTAGCACTTTATGATTTTGTTGCTGGATCTAATAATAAAGGTAAAGCAACAGGTCAAGCAAGAGGTGGTACTATAGGAAACAGAAGACCAAGGAGAACATCTACTGGACCTGGACCATCTAGAAGAAGAATACAACCTCAACCAACAAAACCTGGAAAGGATATTGGTGGAAGAAGGAAGATAGAAGAATTTTATGGAAAAGACACTCCAAGAGGCTCCATACGAACTAGAGGGGAAACTATTGTAAAGTCTCTTGAAAAAACTTCAAAAGACGTTAAGAAACTGCCATTAGATTGGGTTGCGAGTATTGGTGGCGCATACATTGACATGACCATGGGACAAAAACCTGATAAAAAATTAGCATCTGATGTTGGAAAGTCTTTTGGAATTTTTATTGACTCTGCAATCAATGCAGAAGTTGCTGCAACCACTGGTCAAATAACAAAAGCACTTGTTGGAATGGCTAATGGTGGATCAATTCCCACTAATTCTGCTGAACGTGGGAAGATTGCAAAAGAAGCTGCCAAGAATATTGAGCAAAGACTTCAGACTATTTTTGATCAATCATCTACCATTGCTTTAAGAAACTTTAAAGATCAATATTCCACTTTAGGTGTTGGTGGATTTCCTGCCGGCGACGGAGGTGGTGGTGGGGGAGCAGGACCTGGTGGCGGAACTGATATTGAAAAAATTGAAATGGGTGATTTTAGTTCTGAAGATATTGATGTATTAGGTAGAATGATCGCGGCAGAATCTGGTAATCAGACTGGATTAGGAAAAGCGGGTGTCTTATCAGTTATTTTGAATAGATATCGCTTGGCAAAATCTGGGGATATGGGATATATGCCAAGCGGAAAAAATAAGAATACTGTTACACTTAAAGATATCATATATGATGAGGGGCAATTTACTCCAATAACTGATGGTAGATTTGATCGCACTACTTCAGACGCTGGAAAAAATGCACTTGCTGCAGCAATAGCTGCTTCTGGAAATGATCCTCAAAAGTTTAAACAAAAATTGATGAGTGAATTGAATATGAGTGAATCTGACGCAGAAACTGTAGTAAGAGCGACTGCATTTTCAAATCCAAAGAGTAGAAGTAGAAAACCATTTGATACGAAAGAAGTTTCTGTTGGTGATCATTCATTCCAAGAGTCTCCTTATTCTAGGATTGGATCTTTCCCTGGAGCGATATCAGCAAAAGTAACTAGACTACCCATCGGCAATATACCAAAAGCGGATTATATTAAGGGTGTGTTTGATGAAAGTGGAGAACCTGGATTTGATGTTACCTGGAAAGGTGATAATAATGTCGCTATTCTTCCAGGAACAATAAAAGAAGTTGGACAACTATACGGATCTGGATATGGAAATGTTGTTGTTGTTGAATCGGTTGATCCAGTAACTGGTAAAAAAGTTGACGTTTTATATGCACACTTCCCCAATGGTGGTATATCTGTACGTCCTGGAGATGTTGTAGGAACTGGACAAGTTTTGGGGAGAATGGGAAAACCCGGAGAACCTGGCATCGGAAATATAACAGGTCAACATGCTAGTATTGATTTTTATGAACCAGGATCTAAGAATAAGTACTCTAATTGGCAAAGATTATCTAGTGAGATTATAAGTGCTGCCCAGACTGGAAGAAATCCAAGCACTTGGCCAAAACCAGGACCTCCACCTGGAAATGAAACGGCAGGATATTCTGGACCACCAACCCCTGATATCTTAGCAGCAGAACAAGCACGTTCGGCGGCTATAACAAAAGCAGTGGCAGCTAAGGGAGCAATTCCATTCACTCATGATGGAAAAAAATTCTTCTTTAGAGTTTATGAAGACGGTAGAGTTGAAGCATTCAAACCAAAAAATGCTTTTGGGTATCAGGAACCGATAGATCTTGGTAAAAATAAAGCACTTCGCAATTCAATCAATCAGAAAATCCAAACGATGTATGGAAAACCAAAACCACCTACACCAGGTCCTGGTGGAAAAGGTTATGGAGGTAATATGCAAAAAGGAGGAATCCTTGGTCCATACTCATCTCTAAATTCAATTAAAGAAGACACCTCATACAATAAGGAAATGGTTGTGATGTATAGGGAAAAAATTGTAATGGTTCCATCTCAACAGTATTAAATAGTAATAAAAAGAAATGGCAGCGGGAAGCAAGGAATCACTTACTGTTAATAAGTTTGAAATTAAGTCAAACTCAAATGGAAGAACTTTTGACATTGCTAAAGGTGATGCCAATAGTGGTATTCCAGGTAAAGTCCCTGTCATTGAATATAGAGAAAGTGTATTTACTCCTTTTGTAGAAATAAAAACTATTCTTGTAGATGAGGGAACTGCAATTCCTGAGGATGGTGGATATGTTGATGTGATGAATGGTTTAAAAATTGCAGGAACTGAAGAAGTAAAATTTCAAATTACTGATGGTGCGGGAAATACAATTCGTCTTACTGATACTGATGATTTAAGACTTGGCAAACCTGGTGTAACTATTCAAGCTTATAAAAGCACTAGAACTGAACTCACAATATATTCAAAAGAAGTTTTTGATAATACGCTAGTTGATAATAGAGTTCTACAAAAACTTGATGGTACAATATCTGATGCAGTAATAAGAATACTTCGTGATGACTTAGGTGTTGAAAAATCAATTCAAGTTGATAGAACAACTGAAGGAGTCAAGAATGAATTTGGTGAAGGTAGAAGACCATTTGATGTCATACTAGGTCTTCAACCAAAAGCAATACCTGCGAATGTTCAAGATGCAACTGGAAATTGTGCTGGATATTTGTTCTGGCAAACTTCCGAAGCATTTTACTTTAAGTCTCTTGATAAAATATTTGATGGAGAACCAGTTAGCAGATTTGTTTTTAACAATAAAGTAAGTGCAGTTCCCCCTAATTTTGATGACAAGATATTAGATTTTCAAGTTGAAAGAACAATTGATGTTTTAACAAATCTTGAAGTCGGTGCATATGCAACTAGAATGCATGTAATCAATTCATATGCTCAAACTTATGATACAACACAGGAACTAATCACTCCTTTGGAAGGAAACCGTCCAATTGCTGGAGCGGAGATTCCAAAACTTCATCAAGATTATTTTGAAAAACCAACACTACAACTGGTGTCCGAAGTTCCTTTTGGTAGTTTTGATTTGGGGCAAAGTATGAGTGCTCAAGCTGGAGTATCAACAACTCCTGCATTCTCTGTTCAAAATACAGTGCAACAATCTCTTCAAAATTATAGACAGAAGTTTACAATATCTGCTGTGATAGTTCTTCCATGTAACTTAAGTCTTCATGCTGGAGATTTAATTTACTGTGAGATACCAGAAAACTCAAGAAAAACAACTCCAAGAAGAGACCCCAGATCAAGTGGCATATATATGATATCAGATCTGTGTCATTACACCAACTCAACACAAGCTTTCACAAAGTTAAGATTGGTTAGAGACTCATTCGGAATCAGGTAAAAGTCATGGACAGAACAATCAATCAGCACATAGAAGACGACCGCAATGAACTAGACGGTGCAAATGTGAGCTCACAACGTCGTCGTCATTTAGAAGATGAACTAACCTCACTTGAGAAATATAAAAAAAATCATCCAGAGGATGAGCATGATCCAACTGGGTTGGAATTGTATTGTGATGAACACCCAGATGCTTCAGAGTGTAGAATTTATGAGGATTAATTTTAAGTAGATGGCAGATATACTCCTACCAAGAGGACAATTTATTGAGAAATATTATGAAGGTGGTGATCCCAACAATCCTATTGTAGGGATGATTGTTGAGTATGGTGAAAAGAAAAATAAGCAATCTACTTATGAAGGTAATGCCGCCAGGTTTACTTATAAGATAAGATTGTGTACTGGTAATTCCTCCCAAACACCAGACGATCAAGTTATTAGTGTTCCTCATCCAGTAACTTCTTCCGGAAGAGGTGGGTTTTATAGTGGAGATACTCTGCTGTCTAGAGGTGATTTTGTACGTCTACTTAAACATAAAAAAACCGGTGAATGGTACATTGATAGTGTCCTTCCAGTTTGCACTGGAGCAACTCTTGATCAAAATGCTATAGAGGGTATCTGCCAGAACAGAGGTGGTTGGACTTTTAGAGATGGATTATTCCAAGTTCCATTGGCAAATCAAGGTCCTAATGGTGGTGCTCCAATTAATGAAACTTTCTTTTTGGGAGTTCCAGACAGAGCTAAATGGGATACTCTTTATCTAAGTATTCCTCCAATCCAACTTAAGACTCCTTGTGAACCATCAAGCATGGCGGGTATGCCTACCGCTATGAGTAATCTTTTGAGGGATGTTCAGGATCTAAGAACTGGTCTTCTTGGTGATGATTCTTTCTTAGTCACTAGTCAGCAATTTGTTGATGAGGTACAAGCGAAGGTAGATAGCACCGCTTCTATTGTTGCTGGTGCAATTTCTTGGTTGATACAAGAAATCAAGAAGCAGATAATGAGACAAATAAACACAATTGTTAATAATACTGTTGGAGCTGCATATTTAAACACAAGATATCAAATTTTTGAAGGTGTTGATGCGGGACTAGCAGCTTGTAATTGTGTTATTGCTGCTTTATTGGATACTCTAGCTCAATTTATTGCAGATGCTCTGAATAATTTTATCAATGATATTATTACTCCAGCAACTTGTGCAATTGAAAACTTCTTATCAGATTTGTTATCTCAGATTGCAAATGGAATTCTAAGTGCAATCAGTGGAATTCTTGGTGGAATCAGTAATATCATTGGTGCAGTCATTGATGTTGTTGATACTATCCTTGGAGTAGTTGAATCTCTACTTAACATTTTTGAAGGATGCCCTCCACGACAGGTTTGCCCAGCAGATGAAGAATGGAATTTTCTTGAAGGGGTTGCAGGTGGCGGAAACGTAATTGATATTCAAGGAATTTTTGACAGAGTTAATGATTCCATTTCATCTTTCAGAAATCTTGGAAATGCCATTACTGAGTTTCCATCTACTTTTGATAACTTTAATTTTAATTTGGATCCAAATTCTGCATTGGCATCCGCAGGCGGATGTTTCGTTGGTCCTTCTCCATGCGGTCCACCAACAGTTAGATTTTTTGGTGGTGGAGCAGTGCGCGATGCCGTTGGAAGAGCAGTTGTTTCTAGAGCAGGTCAAGTTTTAGGTATTCAAATTTTAGATCCTGGTTCTGGATACAGAACAAACCCAATGGTTGTTATTGATGATCCTTGTGGTCTTGGTATTGGTGCAAGAGCATCAGTTGAAATAGGTCCAATTCCTGATACTGGTGGACCCTCTGGTGGCGGTCCACCTTCAGGTGATGGAAATGTTGCATGTAACTATTCTAGAGAACAAGGTTATGCAACACCTGGAATATATCTGGACTTAACTAGTGTTTCTTCTAGGGTTAATGTTCCTTTCTTTGTTTCTAAAGAAGCTGCAAATAATTACACTGTTAATATTCCAGGAGTAAGAACTTTTAATGAAAATGATGTAAACTCGTCAGATCAAGGTGGAATCAGTGTATCTGTTGAAGGTGGTAGAATATATGGACCATGTACACTAAATGCTGGTAATGGAACTCTATATGTTGGAAACCAAACTGTATCTGGTGTAAGTGGTAGTGGTGGTTTACCCAACACATGTTTAGTGGTGGAAGAAGGTGGTGATGATTGGAATGACTTTGTAATTAGAACTGGAAGAGGTAGATTTATTAATCTAACCGATTGTACGCAAGGTTCTACTACAACATCTGGAGTGACAACTGCAACTATTCTCCAGACTGGTCATAGTTACTTACCATCACCAGATGGATCACGAGGTGCAAATGGTAGACAGTATGGAGAGAGATGTCAAACTCTTGTGCAAAGAGCACTTGGAACTTGGGATCAACCATTTAATCCTGGTGATGTAATTACACTAGAAACTGGAGATAGAATTTCCTTACCTGCTCAGGGAGAAATTCAAATTGGTGATGCAGTACTGCCTGTTGAACTTACACGACTTGGAGCACGTATTGTTACAATCAATCCACCACTCGCAACTATTCCATACAGAAGTATGGTTGGGTTTGATGATTCAGTCGGAGAACCTGGTTGGTTTAGTATGGAGGATTATAATGAAGCAAGAAGGCAAGGATACACTGATCCCGATATAAGATTTTATCTTGAAAGAAATTACGTTGGAAGAATAAGTCCAAGAGTTCAAACATTTTTAAATGATCCAAACTGGGGAAGACAAGCAAGTAATGCACCAGTTGGGTATTATGGAATTCGTCAAATGTTTGGGTTTGATGACTCTGCAGGAACAACAAACTTTTTTGGATATATTAGAGACTATCAAGAGGCAAGAAGAAGAGGATTTACTGATGCAGATATTCGTTATTACCTAGAAAATCATTATACTGGTCAAATTGGACCAAGAATGCAAGAGGCATTGGATGATCCAAACTTTGGAAGAATTCAGGGAATTAGTAATATGGCAGGAGTTCCTTTTGGAACTCCTAGAGACATGCAAGGATTTAGTGACGCATATGGAGATCCTGGAGCATTTGGTAATCTTGATTATGAAGAGGCAAGAAGACAGGGATATACTGACGCTGATATTCGCTACTATCTAGAGAACCATTATACAGGAATCATTGGAGCAAGGATGAGAACCCGACTCAATGATCCTTCATGGGGAAGAGTGCAAGTTGATAGGGGATTTTCTGATGTTCCTGGTGATGTTGGTGCTTTTGGTTCACTTGATCTTGAACAAGCAACGAGGCAAAATCAAACTGATGCAACATTTTTAAATTCCGATTCATTATATGAACAGGCAATACAGGAAGGATACACTGATGCGGATGTTCGTTATTATCTAGAAAATTATTATAGAGGTGAAATTGGACCAGAGATGCAATCACGACTTGATGATCCTACTTGGGGTAGAGATCTGCCTGTTGTTCCTGGCCCTAGTGTTTCTGCTCCGCCAAGAATTAGAAGTATGATAGGGTTTAATGATGGACCCGGAAGAAGAGATGAATTTAGTAATGCTGACCTGGATGAAGCAAGAAGAAGAGGATTTAGAGATGTTGATATTAGATTCTATCTTGAGAACAACTATACGGGGTACATTGCAGATGGTATAAGAAGATTACTAAGTGATCCAAACTGGGGAAGACTTGGACAAACGATTACTGTTTCTTTGACTGCTCCTGGATGTCCTGATGACCAAACAGTATCTGATTTAATTTCTTCTGAGGGTAACCTTACTTCATTCCTTGCAAATGCTGTTATTGCAGATCCTGGATTTGGATACAACTGTGGCGTTGATCAAATAGTTGTAACCCCATCAAATGGAGCACAACTTGAATATGATTGTGTCAATGGATCAATCTCGAATGTGAGAGTTGTGGATCCTGGAAGCGGATTCACTGAACTTCCCGAAATCACAATAAATAGTGATACTGGATATAATGCCCGCATTGTTCCTGTTCTTGGATTCACTGGAATTAGCACTGCCGCAATTGGTGCAGGCACAACCTTCATTAGAGTTGTTGATTGTGTAGGAACTATTCCACCAAGAAGACCTTTAGATGTAGTACCGGAGTGATTTAATGCCAGATACACCAGCACCAACTCAAGCAGGAGAAGTTAGAGCTGATGCTTATTCCCCAATTGGTACTCCTGAGGGGAGAATTGATTTTGGATATCCTGCTGCCAATAATGCAAAGATGGCAGTTCTAATTCGTAATATTTTTGGTACTCCTACCTTTAGGCAAGCACATTACATTGGTCTTTTTTCTGAAGGACCGTTAGCTGGTGGAACTACAATCGTTGCTCCATCAGTGTTCCAAGTTTATTGTGGAGAAAAACCAGTATCAGTATCTGGTGAAACTTCTGGAGCAGAAGCATTGTCTTCAATTGTCGGTAGTAAAGAGTCTAATGGTATTGCCTTTGTTGCACACGCTGCAAATGGAGATATGATTCTCTCTGCTCCAAATGGAAGAATCCGAATCATGGCACAAGACATTGACCTTGTGACTCATGGCAATAAATCTGGTAATGGATTTATTAGTTTAGCTGCTAGTGGAACTGTAAAGGTCAAGGGTAATAGAGTAGAAACTGAGGGTGCTGACGCTATTAAGTTTGGAACGGAAAGAGAGTATGGAATTTCTGTTCCAGGAACTTATAAGATAGAGTGTGGTAGATTCAAGGTAGTTGAAGGTGCTGATGCATCGCCACTTGGTGGGCAAAGTGGAACTCTTACTACAAAACAATATGCAGAATCGGTAGTCAAACTTATTCAATCTGCACTAGGAGGGTGATAAATGGAAGTCAATGATATTCACGTAGGTAGGCAACTACAAGTAAGTTCTGGTATCGGTGCTCAGGCAACAGGACCTGCTGTTTCCCCTTCACCGCCAGCACTTTGTTTTGGTTCTGGTCCTACTTCAATTTCAGGAACTGCTTGGATTGAAAATGGTTTGATGGTTGGAAGTCCTATAACTTTTCCATCACCAGTTCTTGAAGCTCAGGTGATGATTGGTAGAGCACCAACACAAAATGCAAGAGCAACCGCACTATCAATTCTTAAAGTTTCATCAAGAGGTAGCACTTTTCCACTAGGATCTCCTATTGATGTCATGCTTGGTGATCCTTCTGGACCCGTTGGTGTTCAGATTTATGGTGGTCCACAAAACCCAGTTCTTATTCAAGCAAAAGATATTCTCTTTACGGCAATAACATCAGAAATACATGCTGCATTAAAAAAGTCTCAAGTTACTACAAGTTCAGATAGAATTGATGCAGTTGGTAGTAGAGTTGGTACTGAATCAAATACTGGTGCCACAGCTACTACTGGTGCAGTTGCCGATCAATCTGCCACAACTCATGCTGGTCCCGAATTAAATGCCGCAACTCCTGCTGTTGGAGCTGCTGATTTTACTTCTGTTGGTGCAAGTTTAAATGGAACTCAAGCACTTGCAAGTAGTGCTATGAGTTTGGCTGGAAAGGGTTTTGATATTCCACACCCAGTCAAAAAAGAACACAGATTGAGATATATTTGTTTAGAGGGACCAGAAGTTGGTGCATATTTTAGAGGAACTTTGAAGGATGGAGATACTATTGAACTACCAGAATACTGGAGGGAATTGGTGTATCCAGAAAGTATCACTGTAAATCTAACACCAGTTGGTTCCTATCAAGAATTATTTGTAGACAAAATTGAATGGGGAACTAAAATTAGAATCAAAAATAATTCTGGTAATGCAATTCATTGTCACTATACTGTGTTTGCAGAAAGAAAAACTCAGGATAAGTTGCAAGTTGAATATAAAGGCTTGACACCAGATGATTATCCAGGCGATAATACAGAATATGCTTTAGGTGGTTGGGATTATGCAAGACACAAGGGAGAACCTAAATCACCAAATTTATGAGATCTTCCCCACTGTAATTTACAGAGGTGAAATTACTTGCCATCAAGAATTTAAAGGAAAATATCTTGAAGAACTTTGTAAATATTGGCACTGGGCACCTGATTTACCAAGACAAGAATTAACATCACCAGAAAATTCTGGTAGATATTTTCTACATCATAATGATAACTACAAAGAATTTTTTGATTGTCTTGTTGATAATGTGAGACAGTATCTACGTGTTCTATCTGTTGATGATTCAAAATTGAATGTATATGTAACTAAATCTTGGGTTAATATTCACGAAGAAGATTCACCTCAGATTAAAGTACACAACCATAATTGCAGTAACATATCATTTTGTTACTATATGCAGTGTAATGAAACCTCTGATAAACTTTGTTTTCACCAAACAAAAAATCCAAATGAGGTTTCTGGATTTATGTTTGAAACTACTGTTAATAGTGACAATAATTTAATTACAAGTTATAATAAGTATAACTGTAATAAGTATACAGTTAGTCCAATAGAAGGGACCGTGATTTTATTTCCCAGTTCTATGCTACATTCTACTCTAAATCATATGCATAGAACTGTAAACAGAATTGGTATTGCAGGAGATATTATGTTGTCTTTGAAAGAGGGAAATGAAAAATCTGAATTTAGTATGATTGATCCATCTACTTGGCGAAAGTTCTAATAAATATTAGCATTGAAAAAGTTAGTATATGCCAGCCGATTCATCTTCTAATACCATTGAAAATTTCCTTAATGAAAGGATTTCTACAGCAACAACGCAGGAAGAGGTGCATTTAGAAAGAATTATTGTTCTAGATAATGCTAAAAATGAATACGTTGATGCAATAAGAAGAATAGACACCACACTACTATCCACAGTTGATGAGGTAAATGATAGCATCTATGCAGTGAATGATGCATATCAAAATAGAATTGACACTGGTTGTCGCACAGATTTATTCTGGAGATTGGTTGGTATCTCTTCGCAAAGTAACACTGTCAGTAATCCTGGAGGTAGAACTCTTAGTCCGCCTCAATACAATTATACATATGAATGTGTAAGAATATCACCTACTGGGTATCCGTCTGTTGGAGATCCACCACCACCATTCAACCCATTTTCTTTATCTGCTGCTTCTAGAATTGTTAGTTCTGGTCCAGGTCTTGGAAATACTATAGGCGTCAGTACAACTACAGTTGAGTATGTTGCAGATACTCAGGGAACTCATGAGAGTGTTCCATTAGACGATCTTTTTGGTTTTCAACCAGTTAATCTTTATTCTTTGAAAATGTATGATGAACCCTATACGATTGATATAGGTGATACTTTTGTCACATCTTTTATTGGAACTTGTGGAATAGGAACAAATATTGTAATTGCAATGACACCAAATATATCTGGTGGAATTAGTAATATTACACCAGGACAACTTTTGATTTGTGATAAACCAAATGTCTTTAATACTGACGCATACGTAATCACTGGAGTTAGTACTGCTACGGCTAATTTAAGCGGAATTAATACCACAAATCCAGATTCTATGAGAGAAGTTGTTGTTCCAAAACTTATTTTAGATGATAATACAATTCAACCAGTATTTGCCCCTGAAGATGATGGAAATTATGTAACCTTTACTGTCCTCTCAAATCCTGATTCTATTTCGGATCTTGGGCTTTCTAGTGATGCTCAACCATATGTTCCCCAAAGAATCAAATGTCCAATGACTTCTTCGGACAGAGGTAAGGGAGTTAGAATTGAATTTGATAACTCTGGAGCTGCAAGTGGAACTCGTACTTGGAATCAATTTTTAGAAGGACAAACCGACCCCGACGCAAGAATTAGTGGAAATAATGAAAGTGAATTGAGAAGATCTATTAGGGAAAATATAGTTAGAGAACCTGTTTTGGGTGGTGGTAAAGTATTCAATAAACTTGGATTTAGAGTTGCTCCCGTAATTTATACTAATACTGACAGAACACAATACAGATTTGCAAGAGAAGGTGAGACAGTTGTTTTGAGAGCTCGCATGGGTCAACCATCAATCCCTTCAATTTTTGATTTTTATGGTTTTGGTAGAACTCAAGACTCTGCAGGTGTTATAGAACTTCCCTTGTGTAGTGGATCAACAAACAGTTTGCTTCGTGATGCTCAAGACGTATCGGATAGAATTATAGCAGGAGTTGCGAGCACTACGATACAAGATAACATAACCGTTGCAAATATGTTAAGAGATGATTTGAATGATATTAACATCAGAATTTGGAGCGAAAGACAATTACTTGGAGATGCTCAACAAAGACAATCAACATATAGACAAAGAAGAACTCTAGTTCAAGGTAACAGATCAACAATTGACGGTAACTAAAAATGAAAATTCAACATCCATTAACTAAAGGATACAGTCTAAATTACGAAAGTCTTTCTGGACCTGAAAATGCTGTTTTTTATCGTGGAAAGGTCACTGGAAAAACAGAAATTACACTTCCAAATTACTGGACAGAATTGGTTGATGAAAGAACAATTTCTGTCCATATCACTCCAATTGGAGCACATCAGGATATTATAGTAAAAAGAGTCGGTCAGAATCGTGTTTGGTTGCAATCAAAAAGCGGTATTCCCATCAACTGTTACTACCTCGTGATGGGAGAGCGTCGTGATGTGCCGAAATTGGTGCCTGAGCAACCCTTGACAGAGGGGTGACCCCGTGCTATGATACATGGGTAATCAACGGACGACTGAATGCAAGACGAGTACCTGACCCGCTGCGTGGTGGATCCTATCAAGCGTACAGTATATCTGTATTCTAATGAGGGTGATGAGAAGCAAGTTACATGCGAAACCGTGGAGCAATTTATGAACGTGCTTGAAGTTGTGCGTGCTACTTGTGATGAAGACGTGCTTGCATATTCAAGTCCACTCTGAGGGAAAAACGACTTTTAATTCCATTTTTGGGGGAAAAAATCTCCGGCAAAAATACTCACACGATACTTTTTTCAAAATGGGTCTTTTAAAGATTAATAAGGCAGCACTTTACGAACATCCTGTGAAAACTACTCCTCAGAATGTTCAAGAAGCAAATGAAGCACTCTTTACCGCAAAGTGGAATCTACCAAAAGCAGCAAAACATTGCGGAATGACACAAAAAGAAATGAAGTTGACTTTCTGGGAGTATCTCAAGTATAATCCTGTTACTTACCAAGTGTAAGTTTTTTGGGAGCGTGGCGGAATCGGTAGACGCACCGGACTTAAAATCCGTTGGGAGTAAATCCTGTGGGGGTTCAAGTCCCCCCGCTCCTATGAGGTTCAACCTCTAAATACTCAAAAGTAA